>UMGA01009244.1_pt1 | contig 248363 bp, 209 predicted proteins | sample 1965171 | NCBI WGS metagenome assembly UMGA01 (sample SAMEA4836062, study PRJEB28245) | human gut metagenome | biome: gut microbiome; material: fecal sample | place: Denmark | collected 2008 | reverse complement strand
CAGGGAAAGAGTCTTTAGGCCAATCCCTATTTCTTATTTGATTCAGACGGCAAATCAATTTGACTGCGATATTTTTGTCACCAGCGATAAGTATACAGCAAATGTCAAGCAATACGACGAAGTAAAGAATCTTAGAATGACAGGTTTTCTGACTTTTTACTTTAAGGGAAGTGACGAGCTGGAGGCCGAGGACAGGATTCAGAAGATTCTGTGGGAGGATAATGAAGGATAAGGAGCGTACATAATTATGTGTGTACAAAATTAAACGAGGACAGGGAGACCGGTCCTCGTTTATTGATTTTATGATTTTATGATGTTTGCAACGATTTAATTATACCATCCAGTTATACCATTCAATTACATTATTCCATATTCCGGGTTCCGGAATTCTCTTTGTCCAGGTAGTGCCCGGCATCCTTGAAAAAACTCCATACAATCATTACAATAATAAAACCAATTGGAAAGGCTGCTATGATGGACACCGTCTGCAGGTTGGCCATGGAATTCTCAGCAAAAATCAGGGCTATGGGCAGCAGCATCAGCAGTATGGCCCAGAACAGCTTTACCTGCTTGTGAGGCTCTTCCTCGGCGCCCAGGGACTTATAGGAGTATGAGCTGGCCACCATGGTCAGGGCGTCGAAGGAAGTGGCATAAAAGGCAATCATGGTAATGGCCAGGAGAACCAGCCCGGCCTTGGCCGCAGGCATTGTCTCAAATATGGAGATGATGGCCTGATACAGGTCACCGGTTTTGGCATAGACGCCCATCAGGTCCAGCTTTCCGTGCATCTGCAGTCCCAGTCCGTAATTGCCCAGGATGATAAAGGATGTAAAGGTACCTGAGAGCCCGAAGAAATAACCTCCCAGCACAGTCTGTCGGATGGTCCTTCCCTTACTGATGGTGCCGATGAAAAATGGAGTGGCAACACACCATACCATCCAGTAGGCCCAGTAAAAGATAGTCCAGTTCTGGGGAAAGGAGGAGGTGCGCATGGCATCGGTCCAGGTGGCCATGCCCACGAAGTTCTGTACCATGTTCCCCACAGCGGTGATGCCTGTCTCGATGATATAGCGGGTCTCGCCCCCGCACAAAAGGAAATAGGCCAGCAGTCCGAAGAACAGGTACACGCAGGAGGCTGCCAGTTTTGCAATGCCCTGCATGCCGAAGTATACGGCCATGGTATATACCACGCAGATGATGACCAGGATTCCGATGGTCAGGAAATTGTTTTCAGGTATGCCCAGCACACGGCTTAAGGCCATGGAGAGAAGGGGCGTTGCCAGAGAGAATGTAGTGGCAGTGCCGGCCAGAAGGGCAAATACAGCTGTCAGGTCAATGAGTTTACCGAAAATACCGTCCACACGTTTGCCCAGAAGCGGCCGGCATGCCTCGGAGTACTTTTGTTTGTTCCGCTTGCGCACATGGAGCATGAAGCCGAAGGAGACAGCCAGAATGATGTAAAAGCTCCATGGAATAGGACCCCAGTGAAACAGGGGATAGGTGGATGCCCAGTCCTGCATGGCCCCCATGTCCGTGATATGGGGCTCGCCTGCGTATAGCATCCACTCGCACAGGGAGTAGAAAAGTATGTCGGCTGCCAAGCCCGCCGTAAACATCATGGAACCCCACTGAAAGGAGGAGTACTGCGGCTTCTCAAGATTCCCAAGCTTTATTCTGCCATAGCGGGAAAATGCCATGTACAGGGAGCAGATTAAGGCGCCCAGTCCAAGGAGCAGATAATAGCTTCCAAACTGGTCTCCCAGGAAAAAACGCACAGACCCAAGCACCTGGGATGAGGCGTCCGGGAATATCATGAACAGGGAACAGAGGGCCAGTATGGTCACAAAGGGAATGATGGTTGTGACCCAGTCCAGCCTGTTCTTTAATGGAGTATCTATGCTGCTGTTTTTATCTTGTTTCATGGCTGTATCCTCCTGGATGTTCAAAAAATAGTTAAAATTAATCATATTGAACATATTATCATCAGTTCCTGGAAAAATCAAGAGGAACTTGTAAAAACATCAATAATTTTGTAAGAAAAAAGGACTGTTAAATTATTGTAATCTTAGCTATAATAGTAACGTTGACAAAAAGGAGGATTACCATATCATGAGAAGATTAAAGAAGTTATCATTGATATTATTAGCTTCAGCAGCCCTGCTTTGCGGTTGTACCCAGAGCAACATCGTTTCTCCCAGCAACGGTGTGGTTCAGGGGGACGGACAGCCTGACCTGGAGGTTGATAAAAATATTAACATCGACTGGCAGGAGGTAAGGGAAGACCTCAGGGATCAGTTCCTGGAGCCTTACGGGGTGTTTGCTGATTATGTGATGGATCTGGATGCCAAGTATGACGCGGGCAGCAACAGGGTCGTTGTCCTGCTTCCCGTATCTCATAAGACCACAGGGGAAATTGCAGTGGTTTATGGTCAGGAAGTACTGAAGGCAGTGGGCACCTATATTGCGGAGCAGAATTTCTATTATGAAGCGCCAGACCCGGAGGATACGGACAGTACTTACTACGGCAGTTACTTTGACGAGCATGACGTGCTTGTGCAGGTGTTCCCTTACGACAAAGAGGGGGATGAAAGCGCATACCTTGTAAACGACGTTATGAAGGCAGGGGAACAGAGGGAGCTGACGGCTCAGATTCAGTAAAGAGATGATTAAGGAGATATTGGGATGAGGATTGACAGATACTGGAAACAGGCCGCCGCCGGGCTGCTGGCCATCATGACACTGACAATGACCGGAGGGAACCTGGACAGCTTGGCCATGACCAACTCCCAGCCGTTAAAGGCCCAGGGACAGATGCTGTCTTCCCCGGACAAAATTATCATCAGGGATGAAGGGGAGACAGCCCAGTCATCCCAGGCAGCGGCTGCCAGCCAGCCGGTCATTCAGGCAAAGGCCCAGATTGCTGCGTTTGGGGAAGTCACCACTCCCAAGACAGATTCCACTTCCCTGTTCGGGGCCGGCCGTCTTACCATGCTGGCCAACCACGACACGGCAGCCCAGCTTCTGTCGGTTATCATTGAGACAGGAGAGGGCGGTCTCATCGTAGTGGACGGTGGCTGGACCAATAACACGGATTATCTTCTGAACCAGATTAAGCAGAAGGGCGGTCATGTCCAGGCATGGCTTTTGACCCACCCTGATTCAGACCATGTGGGAGCTTTGGCGGACATTCTGTACAAGCATAACGGAGAGATTACCATTGACGGCATCTACTATTCCTTTGCAGAGGACAGCTGGTATGCTGAGAAGGACCCTGAGGTTGCCAAGATGGTGGCCTACATCAAGGGAGCCTTTGGTCTGGTGCCTCAGAATATCCTTCACGGTGATATTGTGTCGGGACAGGTTATCCAGGCAGGCCCTGCCAGGATTCAGGTGTTGAATCAGGCATATAAGATGAACAATGATTTTGTCAATAACAGCAGCGTGGCCTATATGGTATCCCTGAATGGGACAAACACCGTGTTCCTGGGGGATTTGGCCAAATCAGGCGGCGAGCAGCTGATGGCCGACCATGATCTGAGTGCTCTTAAGTGTGATATCGTCCAGGTGGCCCATCACGGACAGAACGGCGTAGGCTATGAGGTCTACAAGGCATTAAGACCCAGCGTTGCCCTCTGGCCCACCCCCCAGTGGCTGTGGGATAATGACAACGGCGGCGGATCCGGAAGCGGCATCTGGCTTACCCAGGAGACAAAGAACTGGATGGTCCGCCTTGGTGTCAATGCAAATTACTGCATCAAGGACGGCGATCAGGTGATCGAATAAAGCGGGCAATGAATCAAGCATAAAATAACGAAATTACCGGCAGCAAAAAGCCGCGGTCCTTTTTCCTGAATCATCAGGAAAAGGAGCCGCGGCTTTTGGATTCTCAGACAGCTGTTTTGCTGCACTCAGTCATCTGCACAGGGAAGTCCGCTGTGGTAGGAATAATTCCCCAGCTCGGACAACAGGTTCTCAAGGGCGCTCAGTTTTAAGGGCTGTCCTGTATCCAGCATGGAGTTAATCATGTAGAAGATAGTGCTCAGCTTCCCCAGGGACTGTCGGAACAGGTCCGGGAAGGAGGACTTGGAAGCAATGCTCTTATCCCACGGATTACACCATGTCTCATGGTGCAGATTCAGGCTCCAGGCAGGGTTCTCCACTGTATCCGTAACCAGCTTGCTGGAGGCCACAGGGTTCTTAAGGAACAGGGATTCAAAAAATGCAATCCTGTCCTTTTTTCTGCTGTTAGGGTCTGACAGCGTTCTGCACCCAAAACGGAGAGCCAGAATGGAGCGGTGTATCATGGGAGCCGTGACCTGGTACCGGTTTTTATAGCTCAGCGGATAGAAGGCTTCGTTGATGCAGTCTGACAGAAACTGGGAAATAAACTGGGTTTCCATTCCGTTCAGACAGATGGTTGCTGCCTGGTTGAACTGGGATGGCTTTTTCCTCTTGTACTTCTGGAGGAGAAGGGCGTCGATGTCATTCTCCAGTTTGGCGTGGAGTCCGTGGTAATAGGAACCCGGGTGATTTACATCGTATTCAATGCGTCCGTATACATAGGGGTGGCATATGGAGTCACCGATATAATGGCAGATAAAACCGCACATGTAGGCCAGGCCTTCTTCACGCTGCTGCCTGGAGCCGATTCGGGAAAGCTGCATGAAACAGCAACGGAAAAAGTAATTGACATGGTGTTCATGCATATAGGAACCTACATTGCGGTGGTCTCGATGGCGCAGGATGGGCAGATTATAGAAAAACATGTCCGGTCCCTGGAGACCCAGCTGATAGAGCCACCGATACTTGGCAATGATAAACTTCAGATTGTTCTGAGGCATATCATTGTATGCTTTCATGCCCAAGACATAGTGTGTTGTAAAACCTGGCATCGGCATACCTCTTTTCTATTGGATTCTTGTAGCTATTCCTACTACATATTCTATCATAAACAACTATGAAATGCGAGCCGCAAACAAAAGAAAATTCCTTCCAGCGGTCATAGTCAGGGGAACTTTGGAATAAGACATTTATAAGAAGTAAACAGGGCAGGTTGAGCTCGGATGATGAATGTATTAGAGCAGGTCCACCAGATGGTGTGGGGGCCGTGGACCCTTGTCATATTCCTTGGGGTGGGTATATTCTTTACCCTGAAATGTCATTTTTTCCAAATCAGGGGGTTTTTATTCTGGTGGAGCCGCACAGCAGGACGGCTTATATCGGGAGAAGCGTCCAGGAAGGAGGACGGGACCGGAAAAGGAAAGGGAATCAGCCAGTTCCAGTCGGTCTGCACCGCGCTGGCCGCTACTGTGGGCACAGGCAATATAGCAGGGGTGGCAACCGCGCTGACAGCGGGAGGACCAGGCGCCCTGTTCTGGATGTGGGTATCAGCCCTGATCGGCATGATAACCGCTTATGCGGAAACCATGCTGGGAATCAGGTACCGGTACAGGGATAAGGATGGACATTACATATGCGGTCCCTTTATATACATGGAAAGGGGACTGGGACTCAGGGGAATGGGAGTGCTGTACAGCTTTCTGTGCCTGATGAGCTCCCTTGGAATGGGCAGCATGGTCCAGGCCAACTCGGCCATCAGCACCATGGAATACACCTGGCATGTGCCAACCCTGGCCGGCGGACTGATATTTACCGGCCTTCTGGTGCTGGTCACCTGGGGAGGAATCCGCAGAATCGGAAATGTGGCTGAAAAGCTGGTGCCTGCGGCATCCGGAATCTACATCGCATTTTCCATGATTGTGATTCTTTCCTGTCTGGAACAGATACCCGGAGCACTGGCATCCATGGTGTGCTCCGCTTTCCGTCCTGAAGCCGCAGCAGGAGGGACCGCGGGATACGTAATCAGCCGCAGCGTGCGTTACGGCATCTCGCGGGGGGTATTCTCCAACGAGGCCGGACTTGGCACGCTGGCCGTGCTCCACGGACCCACAGAGGGTACAACGCCTCATGAACAGGGGATGTGGGCCATGTTTGAGGTGTTTTTTGACACCGTGGTCCTGTGCACCCTTACAGCTCTGGTAATCCTGTGCATGACCGGTTCCAGCCCTGAGACAATACCTTATGAGGGAGCAGCCCTTGCGGCCTGGTGTTTCAGCAGACGTCTGGGGATTGTGGGGGAATATCTGGTCAGCGGCTCCATGGTAGTATTTGCCTTTGCCACGATCATGGCCTGGTTTTATCTGGGCAGGCAGGCTGCGGCCTATTTCATCGGAGGATGCGGGTTCGGGGAAAATGCGCAGCATATGTTTGCGGCCAAGGTATATCCGCTTTTGTTTATTGCGGCTGTATTTTTAGGAAGCGAGGCCAGGCTGGGACTGGTCTGGCTGCTGTCGGATATATGGAACGGACTCATGGCCTTTCCCAATTTGACAGCCCTGCTGTTTTTGTCCAGAGAGGTGACTTTGCCGGAGGGATTTTTAAGAAGGCGGAAGTAATGGGGTGGAAGACATCCTGATTCAAAGAAAAACAGGGGCAGGAATCAACCCTGCCCCGGAGACGGAGAAAAGAGGTAAACGAAAAAACGCACCATCCCGGGGATGATACGCCTTCTGGAAAAAAGTATTTTAAAAGGGAGGAGAGCTGATAAATTCTTATCAGCTCGAGTATTATGAAAAAAATCTTGTAAGCGTTTTTGTGTAGCAACTCTTGTTGTTTGCTATGGTTAAAGTATATAGCTTAAACATGAAGAAATAATGTTGTTTGTGTAAAAGGTTTTTGAATGAAATATGAACGAAGTGTGAATGGGCAGGGTGGTCTTACTCCCTTTTGCGGGCGGCGGGCAGGCAGGAACCATAAACAGTTGAACCTGCAGCGCTACGGGGAATCTATGGCTGGTCCCGGAGATAGCGCTTCTCAAACTCATTTACAGGTATGGGGGCGGAAAAAACATATCCCTGTATCATGTCGCAGCCCATGCTGCCAAGTAACTCAACCTGTTCCATGGATTCGATGCCTTCGGCCACAGTCTTTACCTTCAAATGCCTGGACAGATCAATCAGGCATGAAATCACATCCTTTGCTTTCTGACCGGACATATTGAGGAAAAAGGAGCGGTCCAGTTTCAGCGTGTCCACATCAAACTCCTTCAGAAGTCCCAGGGAGGAAAAACCAGACCCGAAATCGTCCAGGGAGCACAGAAAACCCATGCGATGCATCTCCTGAATGGTTTCTCTGACTGTCTTAATCTGCTGGTTGTCAAAGAAAATGGACTCCGTCAGCTCGAATTCCAGGATTTTGTCAGGTATTTTAAAGCTGGATGCGATTCTCCCAAAGGTATCCAGGAAATTGGGATCCCTGAAATGCTGGCGGGACAGGTTGACAGAGACCGGTACCAACGGCAGCCCTTCCTGTCTCCAGCGGTCTATGGCGGCACATACCTCTGTGAATACATAGAGGTCCAGCCGGCATATTTTCCCATTATTCTCGAACAACGGAATGAAATCAGAGGGAAAGATGATTCCTTTTTGGGGATGGTTCCAGCGCACCAATGCCTCGGCACCTTCCAGCCGGCTGCTTCTGAGACCGATTTTAGGCTGCAGGTAAATCTGGAAATGCCGGTTTTCAATGGAGTCCTCAAAAAGCGCGTTTAACTCCTGCTCCATTTTCAGGCTTTGAATCAGGCTTTCGTCATAAAAGCAGCAGCTGTGGCGTATATCGGTCCCGCAGCTTTGCAGCGCGATCCTGGCATGGTCCTGGAGCAGGGTAATCTCCTGGTCCGGGTCATCTGCAAGACAAGCTCCCTGCTTGAAGGACAGGGACAGGGCGGGAAGATCCGTATTATAAAATGTGTTGACATCATGAATCATATCATTCAGCCGGTATTGGAGGGCATCAGGGCTGTGCTCCTTCAGACAGAGGAAGAAATGGTCTGATTCACCTCTGGCGGCAAATTCATCCTGGTCCTCATGCAGATGCTGTCTCAGCACCCTATATATATAAGAGAGAATCTGATTGCCCGTCCGGATGCCGAACTGTTCGTTGACCATCTTAAATCCCCGGACATTCAGCAGCACAATGGAATAGGTGCAGGGTGTCATGTTCTTTGACAGCTCCCTGTATCTGGCCTGGAAAGCCGCGTTGTTGAGCCCGCCTGTAAGGGGATCCCTGTATGCAATCAGCTCCAGCTGCCTTTTGTGGGCGTTATAGAACCGGAATACTGCAAATAAAAAGAGGGAGAATATAAGTATGGTGGCTCCTATGATGACGAAGGACTGAAGGATGTATTGGTTTGGCCCGCTGCTTATGATATCTGCAGGAATGATGGTAAGAAGAAACCAATCGTTTATGTTCAGGGCATTATAGGAGAGGAGCAGTTCTTCTTTGGTGACAGCAGTAAATTTCAGGACACCGCTGCGGTTTTCGTTCATATCCCGCTGCATCTTCTGTATGTCTGTAATTACCTTTTCGTTTTCCTCGCCTTTAAAGATATCCTCCAGCTGGAGAAAGGGTTTTAGGTCAGTAGGAGATATGATTACCTGCCCCTGACTGTCCACGATGCAGCTCAGCATCTGACCGCTGAAGCTTTTGGATGAAATGAGGGACTGCATGTTTTCCTTGCTGCGAACGCCCACCAGAACCCCGTCCACTCCGCTGTCCCGGTAGACAGGGACGGAATAAAAAATGCTTTTGCCTCCTATATAGCTGGCCTGTATGCTGCCCTGGAAGGAGGCCCGGACACTGGGAAGCTTAAGAAAGTCCTCCGGGGATGCAGGAGTTTCACCGTTGTCTGTATGTGAGGAAACAGAAAATCCCTCCCTGTTAAAGAAAATCAGAGGGTTAAATTCCAGAATCTGGGCTGTGCGGTTCAGAAAGCCTGACATTGTATCTGTATCCTGGTTTTGTGTAAACTGTGAAAAGCTGTCAGCGGTCATGACCAGACTGGTTATTCTGTTATTGATGGCATCCCGGATATCCCGGGACAACTGGGAGGTCACATCCGTTAAGTAGTCCTGTGTAGAGCGGTCCAACTCGATTTGAAGCTTGGCTGCATTCAGGATGGAAAGGGCAAAAACTGAGACCAGGACCAGGGACAGGAATCCTATATACCATCCGCGTCTGAATATTGGCTTCTCATAATCATCTGATATAGAATCTTTTGTTTTTTTCATTTCCAAGTTAACTCCATATTTATATCATAATTTATACCAATGTATGGCATTAATAAATTTTGATAATTTTATTTTAAGTGACTGTATATGATAAATCAACGAAATATTTGTGTACATATACATATAGTATAGAAATTAAACCGTGGTATAATACAGTTATAAGGAGCAGAAACAGACAGAACATGCCGGGTGTCCGGGAGAGGGTGCGATGGAAAGAAAAAAGACGCTGCACGATTACCTGTATGAAAATCTGAAGGAACAGATTCAGACCGGGTATTATAAATATGGAGAAGCACTGCCGTCCATGAACCAGCTGTGCGAGACCTACCATGTGGGAATCCGTACGGTTAGGGATGTGCTTTCGGATTTAAGAGATCAGGGGATGATACGGACAGAGGAACGCAGGCCCGCTGTCATAGTATACAGAAAAACAGGGGAAGGGGACCTTGTTCCAGATATACTGGCAGTGCTTCAGAGAAAGGATTCGATTCTGGCGGTATATAAGACAATGGAGCAGCTGATGCCCGGAATGTTTGCATTATCTGTCCGGGTATGCGGCGTGGAAACTGCCATGGACCATTTCAAACAGCTGAAAAAGGACAGAAGGAAGGCAGTACGTGTCAGATGGAAGTCCTCATCCAATGCGCTCTATCATCTGCTGGATGCGTCCCACAATCTGCTGTTCAGGGATATATTTACCAGTCTTGAGATTGGATCCAGGATTCCCTTTTTTCTGGAGCCGGAGTATACGCCGCCATTTTCATTCTGCTGCGGGGAATATGATGACCCCATGTGGATGGCCGAGGCAGTGTCATCCGGCGATACACGGGTAATCCGGGAACGGTTCGCCTGCATGTACCGGTCCCTGGGGCATGACATAAAGAGGTATCTGGACTGGATTGAATCCAGAATTGCGACAGGAGATATAGAGCAGAGAAACGGATATTCCTGGAATTCGGAGCAGGGCCATGACCACTTTTATATTCAGATTGCCCGGGATCTCATCGACCGGATTGGCCTGGGTATCTATAAGAATGGATCCTTTCTTCCTCCGGAGGCTGTCCTGGCGCAGGAGTACGGGGTCTCAACCGCCACCATACGAAGGTCCATATCCATGCTCAACCGCCTGGGCTTCTGCCATACGTACAATGTAAAGGGAACACAGGTGACCCTGTTCGATGACCAGGCCACGTTTCAGTCCATGAAGAACAGGATTCACAAAAAGGATACCCTTTTGTATCTCAGCGGCCTCCAGTTTATGGCCCTGGCATCCGCTCCGGCGGCCCTGCTGGCGGTGCCTTACATCGGCAGAGAGGAAATCGGCCGTATGGAGGAGGAGCTTACCAGACCTTATGCGGTGCCCCTCAGCATCCTGATGCACCACATCATTGAAAATCTTCCCCTGGAACCGTACCAGATTATATTGCGGCAGGTCAGCGGCATACTTCGCTGGGGGTATTATTATTCCTTTTACCAGGATGGAATCAGGGCAGGCAATGAGCTGAATCAAATCAGCCATGAGGCATTCCGGCGCCTGCAGGCCGGAGATACAGAGGAATTTGCCCGTCTGTTGTCCCGGTGCTACTGCCATGCGCTGGAGCTGGTGCGCGATTTCATGGCTGCGGGAGGGCTTTCGGAGGCAGCTCTGCTTGTGACTCCCTCAGCAGATGGATAAAGTGAAGCCGTGCTGGACAAAGCCGGAAGAATTTGCTATAGTGGATAAAGATTCTAATTGAAAAAGGAGAAAGACAAAATGGCAAATCCTATAGTTACCATAACCATGGAAAATGGAGATGTAATGAAAGCGGAGTTATACCCGGAAATAGCTCCTAATACAGTGAACAATTTTATCAGCCTTGTAAAAAAAGGATATTATGACGGACTGATTTTTCACAGGGTTATCAATGGCTTCATGATTCAGGGCGGCTGTCCTGAGGGCACAGGCATGGGCGGCCCTGGCTACTCCATCAAGGGAGAATTCGCACAGAACGGCGTTAAGAATGACCTGGTGCACACAGAGGGCGTACTTTCCATGGCAAGAGCCATGCATCCCAACTCAGGCGGTTCCCAGTTCTTCATCATGCACAAGGCATCGCCGCACCTGGACGGCTCATATGCAGCCTTTGGAAAGGTGACAGAGGGCATGGATGTGGTGAATAAAATCGCGGATGTCCAGACCGATTACAGTGACCGTCCCCTGCAGGAGCAGAAGATCAAATCCATGACAGTGGAAACCTTTGGGGTGGATTATCCGGAACCGGAGAAGTGCTGATGGGAATTGTCATTGAAAGCGTCCCCCGGCAGGGCAGCGGCCCTGTGTAAACGAGACGGCAATATGACAGTGAAACAGCAATATATTATGAAACAGCAATATGACAATGAGGCGGTAATATGGTAACAGAGCGTAGTATCTGTTTAGACGGAAAGACCTGTACAGCAGTCATATCAGATGAACCTGAGGCCCTTCTGGCGGCGAAAGCTGCCGGGAGGGCCGTTGTTGGCGTTGAGAGCGAGAGGACAGGCATCTGGGAGTTAAAGGGAATTCCCTATGTGATACCGGACTTTGAGGATGCCACGGACGAGCTGCTGGATCTGGTGATACGCCGCCATCTGGGGCTTCCGTGGAATATATGCAGAACAGACAGGCTGCTTATACGGGAGCTGACCGCGGATGATGCCTGTCACATTCCGGAGGAGGAATACGGACCTGAGGAAGCCATATTCCGTTTAAGAGACACACTGGAACTGTACTGCAGAAACCAGTACCGCTTTTATGAGTATGGTACATGGGCCCTGGTACGCAGGGACGACCAGGTTCTGGTGGGGCTGGCGGGAGTGTCCAACCCCAGGCTAAAAAGGGAGATGGAGGAATGTCTGGACTCCGTGGGACAGTCTGTTCCCTGGCTGGAATTGGGATACCATGTTTTCCTGCCTTACCGGCAGCGGGGATATTGCGCGGAAGCTGTGGCGGCCATTGCGGATTACAGCCATGAGGTGCTGGGAGTCCGGCTCTGCGCGCTGATCCGCAGAGAAAACCAGGCCTCCCGCAAGGTGGCGGAAGGCCTGGGAATGACGTGTCTTATGGAAACAGATACTCAATCATCTGAAGGGCAGCTTCTTTATGGGGAGAGCCTTGTATGACGGCCAGATAAGGAGGATCCATGATGATGCCTGTCTTTTCTCCCAAAGCCGTATCTTCCAGGGACAGGGCAACAGGCGTAAGGTTTCCCTCGCCGTCCTTTGCCCGGTAGATATGGTCCTTCACCCGCTCATAGAGCTCAGGAGAAAGCAATTCCTCCAGGTTCTGGTATGCGGATACGGTCTCGTAGTGGTCTATGGCGGACTGGTCCCCGATGACCACGTCCAGGCTTTTGCTGGCAACCAGGGCGGAAATTTTGGCTAGGGTGGCATATCCGTACTGGGAGGTGGATTCCTCATTAAAATCCACCATCAGTCCCTCGTTTATTTCAATCAGGTCCTTTTTGCCGCATCCCAGATATTCCCGCAGATCGGATTCCAGCAGGGCGCTGGAGGAGGCGCCTGCGGAGCGGTCGTTGATAATCGCCACGGACAGGCGGGTGGTAAAGGTCTGGCGGTATATCATGGTGCCTATGGTGCTTAAGACGCCGATGACAAGAATCACAGCCAGGAGGTGGAATTTATAATACTCCCACACATACCAGGCCCTGTCTTTCCAGGACATGTTTTTCAGTTTCTGCCGTTCGTTTTCTGCTTCTTCTCTGATGGACATAGCTTATGCATTCCTTCCGTTTCTCTCTGCTGTATTTACACGGACAGGCCGTTTCATGTAAGTATACCACATCCGGCCTTAAGGAGAATATAAAAATTTCATGAAATCAGGGCAGCCCTTTGCATTTTCACCTTAATATGATAGAATATCACCAGGTGTATTTACAGAAAGAAGAGGAATGCTTATGTTGCAAGGTATATTTAATTATGATAATCCGGTGTGGCGTTTTATAGGAAAGCTGGGAGACTTAATCATACTGAACATTTTATGGATTGTCTGTTCCATTCCTGTGTTTACAGCCGGGGCCTCCACCACTGCCGTCTATTATGTGACCTTAAAACTGGTACGGGATGAGGATGATTCCACCATACGGTCCTTTTTCCGGTCTTTTAAGAGCAACTTCAAGCAGGCAACAGCCATATGGCTTATCCTGCTGGCGGCCGGAATCGTGCTGGGCTTTGATTTCTGGTTCTTTGTGTCAGGTCAGATGTCTTTAAACGGAGCAGTTAGGACAGCTATGACCGCGGTGTCCGGCGGATTGCTTTTGATTTATCTGTTTATCATTACCTATGTGTTTCCGCTGCAGGCCAGGTTCTATAATCCGGTTAAGCGGACCCTGTTCAATGCGTTCTTTATGTCCGTGCGCCATTTGTTCCAGACTATCGGGATACTGGCCACTGATCTGGGAATCGCGGCAGCCACATATTTCGGGCTGTTTTATTTCCCGCAGTTTGCCATGTTATTATTCCTGTTTGGGATGCCCCTCATTGCCTTTGTAAACTCGTATTTCTTCACTGCTATTTTCAGGAAGTACATGCCTAAGGAGGAAGAGCAGGAGCATACAGATGCAACCCCTTTACTGGGAGAAGAGGATGAGGAGATGAAGGAAGCAATTCGGAATCTGAAGGGGAAATAATCTGCTTCTTACCATTATTAAAACCGGCCGGAAAATTTCTGCCGGTTTTCCGCATTTTTCTGCAATTTCCACTTGCAAATAGAGTGAAAGTATTGTATACAATATAATGTATTATAAAAACAGAAATGTAAACAATGTACATAGAGGGGAGTCCGCGGATGATAAAACATTTACGCTTAAAAGCATATGGAAAGATTAATCTGGCTCTGGATGTACTGGGACGGCGGGCTGACGGCTATCACGAGGTGCGGATGATTATGCAGACCGTGGGGCTTCATGACCGGATTGATTTGTACGTTACCCAGGAGCCGGGCATTAAGATAGAGACCAACCTGTTTTATCTGCCGGATAATGAGCAGAACCTTGCCCATAAAGCGGCCAGACTGCTGATGGAGGAATTCGGTATACGCCAGGGCCTGTCCATCCATCTGCGCAAGTTCATTCCCGTGTCGGCCGGCATGGCCGGAGGAAGTACGGACGCTGCCTCTGTTCTCTTTGGAGTCAATAAAATGTTTGGCCTGGGCCTGTCCACCGGAGAACTGATGGAACGGGGCGTGACCCTGGGAGCGGACATCCCCTACTGCCTTATGCGGGGAACTGCCCTGTCCGAGGGAATCGGCGAGAAGCTGTCGCCCCTGCCTCCCATGCCCCAGTGCCAAGTGCTCATAGCCAAGCCGGGAATCAGCGTGTCCACCAAGGTGGTATACGAGAGTCTGGACGCCATGAAGCTTGCGCCTTCGGACCATCCTGACATAGACGGCATGATAGATGCTATCCGCAGCCAGAATCTGCGGGAGGTGGCAGGCAGGTTCGGGAATGTGCTGGAGCTGGTCACCGGAGAACGATATCCGGCCATTTCAAGGATTGAACAGGTCATGCGTGACTATGGGGCTTTGGGGGCAATGATGAGCGGAAGCGGTCCGACGGTATTCGGCCTTTTTGCCAATCCAAGGGCAGCCCAGGCAGCCTATGAGGATCTGCGGTTCGGCAAGGCATCGGAGCTGGCAAAACAAGTGTATCTGACCAATTTCTTTAATGTGAAAAGAAATGGACAGGACATGGCATAATGCTGGAAAGGGGGCATTTTAAATGGAAAATAATTTCAAGGTTAATATGAACGAGTATCTTCCGCTTCGGGATGTGGTGTTCAACACCCTGCGGCAGGCCATACTGAAGGGGGAGCTGGCTCCGGGGGAAAGGCTGATGGAAATTCAGCTGGCCGAAAAATTAGGCGTAAGCAGGACTCCGATCAGGGAAGCTATCCGCAAGCTGGAGCTGGAGGGCCTGGTGCTTATGATCCCCAGGAAGGGCGCCGAGGTGGCCAAGATATCTGAGAAGAGCCTGCGGGATGTGCTGGAGGTGCGCCGCTCCCTGGAGGAGCTGGCCATTGAGCTGGCCTGCCAGAGGATGTCGGAGGATGACATGGCTGAACTGGAACGGGTGCAGGGTAATTTTAAAAGCGCCATTGACCGGGGGGAGGCCATGAGTATTGCCCAGTCAGATGAGCAGTATCACGACGTCATTTACCAGGGAACCCGCAATGATAAGCTGGTTCAGATGCTGGGCAACCTGCGTGAGCAGATGTACCGCTACCGCCTGGAATATATAAAGGACGAGGACAAAAGGCAGGTGCTTCTGGTGGAGCATGAGCACATACTGGATGCTCTTAAAAACCGCAACATAGCCGAGGCAAAGAAGGCTGCCAGGGAACATATCGACAACCAGGAAATCACGGTTTCGCGCAACATAAAGGAGCAGGAGCAGGAGCCGGCCGTACCGGCACGGGGGAGGAAATGATGGGGGACGAAACCTTCAAGGAGCGGTATCTGTCAGGGGAAATTCCCTTTGAGGAGATAGACCGGTATGTAAGCCGCTGGAATAACAGCGACGACCCCCGCACTCTGGCCCAGTATCTGGGGCTGAATGCGGAGGAAGAGGACGTGTGGATCGATGTAAGCGATGAGGCGCTTCAGGACATGCTGGACAGCCAGAAAAAATAGAATCTCAGCTTTTTTTATGAAATAAATCCATGAGCCGGAACCGTACGCGGACCTCCGGCTTTTGCTGCGGCTGTTTTGTCCTGTCAAGGGGGGATAACAGGGCATCGTAGTCATCTTCCGCCAGCAGGGATGACAGGGTTTGCTTGGAGGAATCAGGCACCACTGCGTGGATGGCGTCGGTGTAGCATAGGGAGGGATAGAGCACGCACCACCAGTTGTGGCCTTTTCCGCTTCCAATGGTGATGCGGACCGCGTCATAGGTGCCGCAGGGAAATACCATGTCCCCGTAAGCCTTGGTGGGAAAGTAATCCCTTGTTAATTCCAGCTTTACGGGATAGGAAGCACCCTGGTCCGCCAGCCAGTCCTGGGCCATGGTCTCGATACTGGTCTTGTTGCCCTCTATCCACTGCTCAAGCTGCTCCTTGTCCGCGTCCTCGGGAACCTGGCCGTGGATGTAGTCCAGGACCAGTCCCTTTACACCCAGCTTCAGATTCTGGTCCCTGGCGCTGTCGCTTTCCGCCAGGACGTGAAAACGGAGTATTTCAGGGGCAATGCGGGATGCCAGGGCTTCCTCGCCGGTGGTGCGGGATGCCATGAGAATGAGGAATGCAGTAAAAAAACAAAGTGTGGATATGCACAGGCTTATTTTATATTTCATATGATTTAAGACCTCCTTGGCCGTTAATGCAGTTTTAATTTCTGTTTGTAATTATTGCCACATATGTTATACTATAAACGTAGAACAATCACTAAAATAAGTGAGTTTAAGGAGACTAGCATGGGTAAACTTCAGGCTGCAGTCATATTTGGCGGCCAGTCATCAGAACATATTGTGTCCTGCATGTCGGCTGTCAATGTCATTGAGCATATAGACAGGACGCGATACGATGTATTACTTGTAGGAATTACAGAAGATGGACACTGGATTAAGGCAGATTCACTGGAAGATGTAAAAAACGGTACATGGAGGGACAAAACTGTATCAGCCCTTCTGCTGCCGGACGCCACGAAGAAGTGCATCCTCCTTATGGACGGAGATTCGGTCCGCGAGGTCAGAGTGGATGTGGTATTCCCTGTCCTTCACGGCCTGTACGGGGAGGACGGTACCATCCAGGGGCTTTTGGAACTGGCTAAGATTCCCTATGTGGGATGCGGGGTTCTTTCTTCCGCAGTGTCCATGGATAAACTGTACACCAAGATTATCGTGGATGACCTGGGAGTCCGCCAGGCAGCATACGAGGCAGTGTACAGGGAACAGCTCGGGCATATGGAATCGGTAGTGGAACGGGTGGAGAAGCATTTTTCCTATCCCGTATTTATTAAGCCGTCCAATGCAGGCTCCTCCAGGGGCGTGACAAAGGCGGATGACCGCCAGGCCCTGGAAGCGGGACTGTCAGAGGCAGCCCGCCATGACCGCAAGATATTGGTAGAGGAAACCATCATAGGCAGAGAGATTGAGTGCGCTGTATTCGGAGGCGGGCTTAAGGAGGTGGTGGCATCCGGGGTAGGAGAGATACTGGCCGCTGCAGAGTTTTATGACTTTGAAGCCAAGTATTACAACGAAGAATCCAGGACAGTGACGGATCCGGAGCTGCCGGCAGGGGCGGCAGAGAGAGTCCGGCAGGCCGCCATGGACATATTCCGTGCAGTGGACGGCTATGGACTGGCCAGAGTGGATTTCTTTGTAAAGGATGACGGAGAAGTGGTATTCAATGAGATTAATACCATGCCAGGTTTTACCGCTATCAGCATGTATCCCATGCTGTGGGAAGCCAGAGGGATCACAAAGGACCAGCTGGTGGATATGCTGATGGCCCATGGGATGGAACGATACACTTAAGGGAAAGAGGAAGGAATATGACAAAAGACGTGCTGATTACAATCAGTGGCATCCAGATGATAGACGAAGAGGACTCCGATGTGGAGATGATAGTAAGGGGAGATTATTATCAGAAGAATGGAAAGCATTACATCCTCTACGAAGAGATGATGGAAGGCTTTACAGGTAAGGTCAAGAACGTAATCAAGATATCCCCTTCCGGAATGGACATAATTAAAAAGGGAATCGCCAACACTCACATGCAGTTTGAGAAGAACAAGAAGAATCTTTCATGCTACACCACTCCCCTGGGCGATATGGTGGTAGGCATACAGGCCAACCGGATTAAAATTAATGAAGAACCGGACAGTCTGCTGGTGAATGTGGACTATTCCCTGGATATTAATTATGAGCATCTGTCCGATTGCAGCATCCGCCTGGATGTCCAGTCCTGCCCGCAGTGACAGGGTACAGGGTACGCAGTACACAGAGAGCTGTAAAAGAAAAATATAAAAAAGAAGCGGCGCAGCTGCCGCTTCTTTTTATTTCTTATCTTTCTTATTCTTTTTAAATCTTGCGAAGAATCCCTTCTTCTTTGGCGGAGTCGGAATCGCGCCGCCTCTCACGCTTTTGATCTCAGTGATGTAGATACCGCTGATGACAACCTTGGCCTCGGTCTTCACCGGCAGAGAGTCAAATACGCGCCCGTCTGCAATAAGGGTCATGACCTTGGGACCAATCTTGGCTTTAACCACAGGGACCTTTGCCCAGCGCATGTACTTTGGCGTCTGGTCAGTCACTGCCTTGGGAAGCCCGGCCTGGGTAATCTTCATCTTCTTCTTGTCAATGACAAGGATGGATGCGGTCTGTGCGGCTGCATCTAACAGCTGCTGCTGTTCCACCTGGCGCTTCTGGAGCTTGTTTCCCAGAAAGTAGAGAACAACCAGGGCAACCAGAGCAATGATTAGAATGACAATCAGTACATTTAAAATAGTCTGAGCCATGGGGTTTACCTCCAACCTATGTAATTATAGTACCATTCCCCCCGTTAAACAATCTACAACCCCAGGGGACATTCTATAATAGTATATCATTTTAGGCGATAAATTGCAAGCAAAAATCCTTGACACCTTGACAGGTCTGTGTTATTATGGAGTGTGCACTATTGTGGCGGCGTGGGCTTTTTGCGCCCTCACGTACGGTTTTACGTGGTATGACGCCCAATTACAGAGAACGACAGTGATATTTTGCTGCATCTGGCGTCCGGTTCGGCGGCAGATTGAGATGGAAATATTGCGAACCAAATTAGAAAACAGGGGTGAAACGTCAATGGAGAAAAGCAGAATACGTCCGGTACCGGCCGGGAAAAGCGTAAGAATGAGCTATTCAAGACAGAAAGAAGTTCTTGAAATGCCTAACTTGATTGAGATTCAAAAAGACTCCTACCAGTGGTTCTTAAAAGAAGGACTGAAGGAGGCATTTGATGATATCTCTCCCATAGCGGACTTTGCAGGCCATTTGAGTCTGGAATTCGTTGACTTTACATTGTGTAAGGATGATATAAAGTATACCATCGAAGAGTGTAAAGAACGGGACGCAACTTACGCTGCACCACTTAAGGTAAAGGTAAGACTGTACAATAAAGATAAAGATGAAATGAATGAACACGAGATTTTCATGGGCGATCTGCCCCTGATGACAGATACCGGTTCCTTTGTGATTAACGGTGCTGAGCGTGTTATTGTCAGCCAGCTGGTACGTTCCCCTGGTATCTACTACGGTATTGGCCATGATAAAGTGGGTAAGGAACTGTATACCTGTACTGTCATCCCCAACCGTGGCGCATGGCTGGAGTACGAGACAGACTCCAATGACGTATTTTATGTACGTGTAGACAGGACCCGTAAGGTACCTGTGACTGTATTGATTCGTGCCCTGGGCTTCGGAACCAATGCGGAAATCCTGGAACTCTTCGGCGAGGAGCCAAAGCTCTTAGCCAGCTTCGGAAAGGACACCTCCGATAATTACCAGGATGGCCTTCTGGAATTATATAAGAAGATTCGTCCCGGCGAGCCGTTATCTGTTGACAGTGCAGAAAGTCTCCTTAACAGCATGTTCTTTGACCCCAGAAGATATGACCTTGCAAAAGTCGGCAGATACAAATTTAATAAGAAACTGTCCTTTAAGTACCGTCTGAACGGACAGGTACTGGCAGAGGATGTGGTGGATACCACCACAGGCGAGATTCTGGCAGAGGCAGGCACCAAGCTTGACAAGGAATCTGCCATGAGGATTCAGAACGCGGCAGTTCCCTATGTATGGGTGGACGGTCCTGACAGGAAGCAGAAGGTTCTCTCCAACATGATGGTGGAGCTTTCCGCTTATGTGCCCTTTGACCCGGAGGAAGTGGGCGTTACGGAGTTAGTATATTACCCGGCCCTGGCTTCTATCCTGGAAGAAGCTGGCACCGATGAGGAGTCTCTTAAGGAGGCTGTGCGCAGAAATATCCACGACCTGATTCCAAAGCACATTACAAAGGAAGATATCCTTGCTTCCATTAACTATAATATGCATCTGGAGGAGCAGGTGGGCAACGCAGATGACATCGACCATCTGGGCAACCGCCGTATCCGTGCCGTAGGCGAACTCCTTCAGAACCAGTACCGCATCGGTCTGTCACGTATGGAGCGTGTGGTAAGGGAGCGTATGACCACCCAGGATATGGATGGCATTACTCCCCAGTCCTTAATTAATATCAAGCCCGTGACTGCGGCTGTGAAGGAGTTCTTCGGAAGTTCCCAGCTGTCCCAGTTCATGGACCAGAATAACCCGCTGGCAGAGCTGACCCATAAGCGCCGTCTCTCCGCCCTGGGCCCTGGCGGTCTGTCCAGAGACCGTGCCGGATTCGAGGTGCGAGATGTACACTACACCCACTACGGACGTATGTGCCCTATCGAGACGCCTGAAGGTCCCAACATCGGTCTGATCAACTCTCTGGCAACCTATGCAAGGGTAAATCAGTACGGTTTCATCGAGGCTCCCTACCGCGTGGTGGATAAGACCACGGACCCGGCGAGCCCAAGGGTAACGGATGAGGTGGTGTACCTGACTGCTGACGAGGAAGATAACTTCGTTGTGGCACAGGCAAATGAGGCCCTGGATGAGGAGGGCCACTTCATACACAATAACGTATCCGGACGTTTCCGTACAGAGACATCCGAGTTCCAGAAAAAGACCATTGACCTGATGGACGTTTCTCCTAAGATGGTATTCTCCGTTGCGACGGCCATGATTCCATTCCTGGAGAACGACGATGCCAACCGCGCCCTGATGGGTTCCAACATGCAGCGTCAGGCAGTGCCTCTTCTGACCACAGAAGCCCCTGCCGTGGGTACGGGTATCGAGGCCAAGGCAGCTGTTGACTCCGGCGTATGTGTGGTGGCTAAGAACGCGGGCGTGGTAGAGCGCTCTGCTTCCAATGAAATCATCATCCGCAGGGACAGCGACGGCAACCGCGATGTGTACCATCTGACCAAATTTAAGAGAAGCAACCAGAGCAACTGTTACAATCAGAAGCCAATTGTATATAAGAATGACCATGTGGAAGCCGGCGAGGTAATCGCAGACGGCCCATCCACCTCCAATGGTGAGATTGCCCTTGGAAAGAACCCCCTTATCGGATTCATGACATGGGAAGGCTACAACTACGAGGATGCGGTCCTGTTATCCGAGCGCCTGGTTCAGGAGGATGTCTATACCTCTGTCCACATTGAGGAGTATGAGGCAGAAGCCCGCGATACCAAGCTGGGACCGGAAGAGATTACCCGCGATGTGCCGGGTGTGGGCGAGGATGCCCTGAAAGATCTGGATGAGCGCGGTATCATCCGCATCGGCGCGGAGGTCCGCGCGGGAGATATCCTGGTAGGAAAGGTAACGCCTAAGGGCGAGACCGAGCTGACCGCGGAGGAGCGCCTGCTGCGCGCCATCTTCGGCGAGAAGGCCAGGGAAGTCCGCGACACCTCCCTTAAGGTGCCTCACGGCGCATACGGCATCATCGTGGATGCCAAGGTATTTACCAGGGAGAACGGAGACGAGCTGTCACCGGGCGTAAACCAGACAGTCCGCATCTACATTGCCCAGAAGCGTAAGATTTCTGTGGGCGATAAGATGGCCGGACGTCACGGCAACAAGGGTGTTGTTTCCCGCGTGCTTCCTGTTGAGGATATGCCTTTCCTGCCCAACGGACGCCCTCTTGACATCGTGCTTAACCCTCTGGGCGTGCCTTCCCGTATGAATATCGGACAGGTGCTGGAGATCCACTTAAGCCTTGCAGCCAAGGCCCTGGGCTTCAACGTATCCACCCCGATTTTCGACGGCGCAAACGAGAACGACATTATGGATACCCTGGAAGTGGCCAACGATTATGTGAACCTGTCCTGGGATGAATTTAAAGCTAAATACGAAGACCTGCTGAAGCCTTCTGTTATCGACTACCTGGGCGCCCATTTGGAGCACAGGGAGCTTTGGAAGGGTGTGCCCATCAGCCGCGACGGTAAGGTCCGCCTGAGAGACGGACGTACCGGCGAGTATTTTGACGGCGCTGTTACCATCGGACACATGCACTACCTGAAGCTGCACCATCTGGTTGACGATAAGATCCATGCGCGTTCAACCGGCCCTTACTCCCTGGTTACACAGCAGCCTCTGGGCGGTAAGGCCCAGTTCGGCGGACAGCGTTTCGGAGAGATGGAGGTTTGGGCACTGGAGGCATATGGCGCTTCCTATACCCTGCAGGAAATCATGACCGTTAAGTCCGACGACGTTGTGGGCCGTGTAAAGACCTACGAAGCCATCATCAAGGGAGAGAATATCCCTGAGCCTGGCGTACCGGAGTCCTTTAAGGTGCTCCTTAAGGAGATGCAGTCCCTGGGCCTGGATGTACAGGTACTGAGGGATGACGGCACCGAGGTCGAGATGAATGAGAATATTGATTACGGCGATACAGAGCTGCGCGCCATGTTAGAGGGCGAGCGCCGCTTCGAGGAGAAGGAATCCTATGCACAGTTTGGCTATCAGGAACAGGAATTCAAGGATAGCGAGCTGGTAGCTGTGGAGGAGGAAGAAGAAGTAAGCGCCGATGATTACACCGAAGAGGCTGATGACGAGGATGATTTGTTCCTGGATGAAGCTGCTGACGGTGAAGACGAAGAATAGAAGGGAGTAAATGCTCATGCCAGAAACTAATGAAACTTATCATCCAATGACATTTGATGCCATTAAGATTGGTCTGGCCTCCCCTGATAAGATTCTGGAGTGGTCCCATGGCGAGGTGAAGAAGCCGGAGACCATCAACTACAGGACACTTAAGCCCGAGAAGGACGGTCTGTTCTGTGAGAGAATCTTCGGGCCTAGTAAGGACTGGGAGTGTCATTGCGGTAAATATAAAAAGATTCGTTATAAAGGTGTTATCTGCGACCGCTGCGGCGTAGAAGTGACAAAGGCAAGTGTCCGTAGAGAGCGTATGGGCCACATCAAGCTGGCTGCTCCCGTATCCCATATATGGTATTTTAAGGGAATTCCCAGCCGTATGGGTCTGATTCTGGACATCTCCCCCAGGACGCTGGAGAAGGTGCTGTACTTTGCATCCTATATTGTTCTGGATCCGGGTTCCACCAGCTTGCAGTATAAGCAGGTCCTGTCTGAGAAGGAGTACAGGGAGGAAGTGGAGAAGTACGGCGGCACCGGCGGTTTCCGCGTGGGAATGGGCGCTGAGGCCATCCAGGAGCTGCTGAGGGCCATTAATCTGGAAAAGGATTCCGCAGACCTCAGAAGGGCGCTGGCGGATTCCACCGGACAGAAGCGCGCCAGAATTATCAAGAGGCTGGAGGTAGTGGAGGCATTCCTTACCTCAGGCAACCGTCCTGAGTGGATGATTATGGATGTGATTCCTGTTATCCCACCGGATATCCGTCCCATGGTACAGCTGGACGGCGGACGTTTCGCCACCTCTGATTTAAATGACTTATACAGAAGAATCATCAACAGGAACAACCGTCTGGCAAGACTGCTGGAGCTGGGCGCTCCTGACATCATTGTACGCAACGAAAAGCGTATGCTTCAGGAGGCAGTGGATGCCCTGATTGACAACGGACGCCGCGGCAGGCCTGTGACCGGCCCGGGCAACAGAGCCCTTAAGTCCCTTTCCGATATGTTAAAGGGTAAGCAGGGACGTTTCCGTCAGAACCTGCTTGGAAAGCGTGTGGACTATTCCGGACGTTCCGTTATCGTGGTTGGACCTGAACTTAAGATATACCAGTGCGGCCTTCCTAAGGAAATGGCCATTGAGCTGTTTAAGCCCTTTGTTATGAAGGAGCTGGTTTCCAACGGAACCGCCCACAATATAAAGAATGCCAAGAAGATGGTAGAGAGACTGCAGCCGGAGGTATGGGATGTGCTGGAGGATGTTATCAAAGAGCATCCTGTTATGCTGAACCGTGCCCCTACCCTGCACAGACTGGGTATCCAGGCCTTTGAGCCTATCCTGGTAGAGGGTAAGGCCATCAAGCTGCATCCTCTGGTGTGTACGGCCTTCAACGCTGACTTCGACGGCGACCAGATGGCTGTCCATCTGCCGCTGTCCGTAGAGGCCCAGGCAGAGTGCCGTTTCCTGCTTTTAAGCCCTAACAACCTGTTAAAGCCTTCTGACGGCGGTCCTGTGGCTGTTCCTTCCCAGGATATGGTGCTTGGTATCTATTACCTGACCCAGGAGCGTCCGGGAGCAAAGGGCGAGGGAATGGTATTTAAGAGCGTCAACGAGGCGATCCTGGCATATGAGAACCAGGAGGCAACTCTTCATTCACGGGTTAAGGTAAGGGTCAGCAAGACCATGTCCGACGGCACGGTGAAGACAGGGACCATTGACTCCACTATCGGACGTTTCATTTTCAATGAAATCATTCCTCAGGATCTGGGATTTGTGGACAGAAGCATTCCGGAGAACGAGCTGAAGCTGGAAGTGGATTTCCACGTTGCCAAAAAGCAGTTAAAGCAGATTCTTGAGAAGGTCATCAACGTACACGGCGCAACCCAGACAGCCGTTACCCTGGATGATATCAAGGCCATTGGTTATAAATATTCCACCAGGGCGGCCATGACCGTTTCTATTTCCGATATGACCGTGCCTGAGAGCAAACCCAAGCTGATTGAGGAAGCACAGGCAACTGTGGACCGCATTGCGAAAAACTACCGCCGCGGACTCATCACTGAGGAAGAGCGCTACAAAGAGGTTATCGAGACATGGAAGACCACCGATGATCAGCTGACACATGACCTGCTGACCGGCCTGGATAAGTACAACAACATCTACATGATGGCTGACTCCGGAGCCCGTGGTTCTGATAAGCAGATTAAGCAGCTGGCAGGTATGCGAGGACTGATGGCAGATACCACCGGTCATACCATCGAGCTTCCTATTAAGTCCAACTTCCGTGAGGGACTGGACGTATTGGAGTACTTTATCTCAGCTCATGGAGCCCGTAAAGGTCTGTCCGATACGGCTCTGCGTACGGCTGACTCAGGTTACCTGACCAGACGTCTGGTAGACGTATCACAGGATTTGATTATCCGTGAAGTGGACTGCTGCGAGGGCAGGGATATCCCATTTATGGAAATCAAGGCCTTTATGGATGGAAATGAAGTCATCGAGGACCTGGAAGAGAGAATCACAGGACGTTATATCGCTGAGACCATCACTGACCCGGATACGGGAGAGGTTGTGGTTAAGGCTAACCATATGTGTACACCGAAGCGCGCCGCAGCTGTTATGAAGGTGCTGAATAAGACAGGACGCAAGTCTGTGAAGATTCGTACCGTCCTCAGCTGTAAGTCCCATATCGGTGTGTGCGCCAAGTGTTACGGCGCCAACATGGCGACAGGCCAGCCTGTACAGGTGGGCGAGGCTGTCGGTATCATCGCGGCACAGTCCATCGGTGAACCTGGTACACAGCTTACCATGCGTACGTTCCATACGGGCGGCGTAGCCGGCGGCGACATCACACAGGGTCTTCCCCGTGTGGAGGAGCTTTTTGAGGCCCGTAAGCCAAAGGGTCTTGCCATCATTACCGAGTTTGGCGGCGTGGTGCAGATTAAGGATACCAAGAAGAAGCGCGAGATTACGGTAACCGACAATGAGACCGGCAATGCCAAGACCTATCTGATCCCTTACGGATCCAGAATCAAGGTACTGGACGGCCAGGTGCTGGAAGCCGGCGATGAGCTGACAGAAGGAAGCATCAACCCCCATGATATCCTGAAAATCAAGGGTGTCCGTGCGGTGCAGGATTACATGCTCCAGGAAGTACAGCGTGTATACCGCCTCCAGGGTGTGGAAATCAACGATAAGCATATTGAGATGATTGTTCACCAGATGCTTAAGAAAATCAAGATCGAGGAGAGCGGCGACAGCGATGTGCTGCCGGGCGTATCCATGGATGTTCTGGATTACAACGAGATGAACGAGGCTCTGATTGCCGACGGCAAGAAGCCGGCAGAAGGCAGGCAGGTTATGCTGGGTATCACCAAGGCATCCCTGGCAACTGATTCCTTCTTGTCAGCCGCATCCTTCCAGGAGACCACCAAGGTCCTGACCGAGGCAGCCATCAACGGCAAGGTTGACCACCTGATTGGCCTGAAGGAGAACGTTATCATCGGTAAGCCGATTCCGGCAGGTACCGGCATGAAGCGCTACCGCAAGGTAAAGCTGGACACAGACGATTTGATTTCAGATGAAATCCTGCTGTCTGATGACGATGAACTGGTGCTTTCTTCCGAGGATGAGAGCAGCAGCGGACTCACAGAGGACAATGTTGCAGAGGAAGTTTTGGGAATGGACGATATGGCTGATGTGGATGAAGAGGACGATGCCATAGAGGAAGAATAGACAGAAACCATATAGTAATCATACTCCGGGAAGGAACAGCGTATGTTTCTTCCCGGAGTTTTTTTGCGGATGGACATGGGGCGTATATGATACGTACATGATATGCACATGGGACGGTAAGATAAAAGGCACTTGAAAAGATTAAGTTAGTACGGGCCGGTTCAGCTATGTAATCATAGAGGAACGGTACCGGAGAAAAATGGTACCGGAAAAAATGATACCGGAGAAAAATGATATAAATATATATTGATAAGGCCAGGGCTTCGCGCCCCGGCCTTTTTTTCATTGCAGATGCTGCTTCAGCGCCTTGATAACATCCATGACAAAGATACATTCCTTTTCTGTCAATTTATGCAATGTCTCGCTCAATTCATCTGTGTATTCACCCGTATATTCAACGGTATACGCACCAGGCTTTTTATGATCGCGGCAGGTATTCCACTTTCTGCCTACCAGATCATCCAGGGAAATGTTAAGGGCATCGGCAATCAGGATGGCATTGCCGATGGTAGGACTTTTCCTGCCGTTTATATATTCGGACATGAGAGAGGTCTGTATGCCTGTCATGCGGCACAAATCTGCCTGCTTCATATTTTTTTCTAATAGTAACAGCTTTAAATTCTCGTTGAATCCCATGTTCATACCTCCAGAAAGATATTAACATTTGTGAGTGAAAGCGTCAATCTTTTATTGACAAACTAACTAAAGCGAGTATAATAAGAATAAATAACTCACAATAGTTAGTTAAAAAGAGGAGGAATCAGAAAATGATATACCTGAACATCCACTATGAAATGAGACGCCATGGCCTGAAGGGCCAGCAGCTGGCAGCTGTCCTGGGGCTTCCTCTGAATGATGTGATTTTTAAGCTGTATGGAGAGACAGAATTTTCCCTTCATGAAATTGAACAGCTGGCTGATTTGTTCGGCTGTTCCCTGGACTACCTGGTGGGTCATCGTGTGGTGACACGGGCCTATACGCCGGGCGAAGGAATAGACAGCATCATGAGGGGGTAAAACGGGAGGTCCCGATGGGGTTTAACAGCGTTACATAGCTGAACCTATAAATCTACCTAAAGGAGGAGTAGCAAACATGAAGTACGATTTTATTACAGCACCCAATCGGAGGAACAGCGGTTCGTCCAAGTGGGAGGGGATGAAGGGGCTGAACCCCAATGTGCCGGAGGGTGTGGTGCCCCTGTCGGTGGCGGACATGGAGCTTAAGAATCCGCCGGAAATATTAGAGGGCCTTAAGGCGTATCTGGACCAGGCGGTATTGGGGTATCCGTGTGGTACGGACAGTTTTTATGAGGCTGTTGAATCCTGGACAAGGAGGCGCTATGGGTGGGAGACAAAGCGGGAATGGCTGATTACCACGCCGGGAATCGTTAATGCCTTTCATCAGGCTGTGCTGGCCTATACGGAGCCAGGCGACGGTGTGATTTTGCTGACACCTGTTTATTATCCATTTTCCTTTGCAGTCAGCAGGAATGATCGGAAGGAAGTGAGATGCCCTCTGGTCAATATCAACGGCAGATATGAGATTGATTATGAGCTTCTGGAAGAGATGGCAGGAAAGCCTGAGAACAAGCTGATTATATTCTGCAGCCCTCACAATCCGGTGGGCCGGGTGTGGACCAGGGACGAGCTTGAAAAAGTGGGACGCATCTGCATTGACAACGATGTGTTTATTGTCAGCGATGAGATTCACTGCGATTTAATCATGCCGGGATATGAGCACACGGTTATGGCGAATATTTCCAGTGAACTGGAGGCCCATACCATGACATGTATTGCACCCAGCAAGACCTTCAATCTGGCGGGCATGCAGTCCAGCTGTATATTCATACCGGATGAGGAAAAGCGCGGCATTTATATGACACAGCTGCTGCATACGGCTCAGAGCAACCGTCTGAGCGTGCTGGGCTATAAGAGTACTGAACTGGCCTACACCAGATGCGACGGGTGGCTTGAGGAGTGTATCCAGCTTCTTGTCCGCAACAGGAAGGCTGTGGAGGATTTTATAGAGAAGGAACTTCCTCAGATTAAGGTGACGCCTTTAGAAGGAACCTATCTCATGTGGCTGGACTGCAGGGAACTGGGAATTGATTATAAGGAACTGGAGCGGATTAATGTGGAGGAGGCTTATTTCTTTACGGACGAGGGTTACATATTCGGCCCTGAGGGTGAAGGATTTGAACGTATCAATATTGCCTGCCCCACAGAGGTACTGACGGATGCCTTAAAGCGCACGGCTGAAGCCTATAAAAAGCACATGAAGCTTTAGGAGGGATTATGGCGCGTTTACAGCAAGGGAACAGGATGCCGGATTTTAAATTCTGTACGCCATATGCAGGGGAAGGATCTGTCAGAGGTCTGATGGAGGACGGCCCATATCACAGGTTTGCTTTCATTTTCCTGCGCTACTATGGTTGTACCTTATGCCAGTACGACATGCACCGGTATACGGAAACGTACAGTGAGATCACGGCCGGAGGCGGCGGGTTCTGTGTGGTACTCCAATCGGGTCCGGAGACGGTACGCAGAGAGCTGGGAGAAAATGTGCTGCCGTATACCGTGATTTGCGACCCGGAGCGCAGACTGTATGAGGCTCTGGAGATACAGCCTGCCGCGGACAGCGGACAGCTTATGGGCGGGGATACCCTGGCAAAGGTGGCAGAGGCCAGAAAATGGTTTACTCACAAGGAGTACGAGGGGGAGGAGCTTCAAATGCCCGCCGTGTTTGTGGTGGACCGGGAACTGCGTCTGACATACGTGAAATACGGGGAAAATGCCGGGGACGTACCGGGGCCGGAGGAGTTAAAGAAACTTCTGGAGATGGGAGCGGAAAAGGAGACGAGATAGGGAAAATGTATTTGGGAGGGAACTATGGCTGAGAGACAAGAGAGCAGACTGAAACGGAATTTGACCTTTTGGAACCTGATGGGAGTAGCAATCGGACAGATTATAGGAGCGGGTATCATGACCATGACCGGAACCGCAATCGGCATGACGGGTACGGGAGTGGCTCTGGCCTTTATGATATCGCCGGTGCTGACACTGATAACCGACTTTCCGCAGGGGATACTGAGCAGTTGCGCGCCTGCGGTGGGCGGTCCTTATAAGTATGTGTCCAGACTTCTGGACAAGCGGTTCGGATTTTTGTATATTGTGTTATTTATTATATCCAGCAGCACGCTGTCACTGTACGCGCTGTCCTTTGCTTCTTATTTTGTAAGTCTGTTTACCGGGATGAGCCAGATTTTCATAGCGGCTGTCATACTGACCGTGCTGTTTGTGGTCAATATCATCGGAACAAAGCAGGCCGCGGTGGTGAATACCATCATATGTGCTGTTATGACAGGCGCAATTCTGGCTTTTGCGGCCTTTGGGCTGCCTAAGGCGGATTTTCCGTATATATTCCAGACAGGACATCTCTTTTACAAAGGGGTTCCTAATTTTATGGCAGCCCTGGCACTTTTAAGCTTTGCCACAGGCGGCGCGTCCGTTATCTGCCAGCTGGGCGGCGAGGCTGAGAATCCGGGAAGGGACATTCCCCTTGTCATGATTATATCCACAGTTCTGGTAGGGATTATGTATGTTCTGGTAGCCCTGGTGGCGGTGGGTGTCTTTCCTATTGACAAGGTGGCGGACCAGAACCTGACCATCGTGGCCTTTGAGGTGCTTCCAAGGCCGGTGTACTACGTGTTTGTGATTGGGGCGGCTCTGGGAGCCACATCGTCTACGCTCAATGCCCAGCTTTCCTGGGTGACAAAGCCTCTGATTGTGGCCTGCGAGGACGGGCTTCTGCCGAAATCCCTGGCAACTGTCACGGAGCGCGGCGTGGCATGGAAGATACTGACGGTTTTCTATGTACTGGGCATGGGACCCATACTGACTGGTTTTGACCTGGGTTTCATCTCTAAGCTGAGTACCTCGGTATCCCTGCTGCAAAAGGTACTGGTGCTGGCATCCCTGTGGTTCCTGGCCTCCAAGTACCCCCAGTGTGTGGGAAGGACAAAGCTTAAGATTCCGGTATCACTGTACAGGCCCTGGTCTGTATTGGGAGCAGTCACCGCAGTGGTGCTGGCCTCATCCCTGCTGGCATCCATGCCAAAGCAGTCTGTCATTCTATTGCTGGGCGTACTGGCCGTGTCATGGATTTATGCCTGCGCAGGATTGAAAAAGAAAGAGATTCCCCAGGATTTGGATGTGGACTACATAGGGGGCAGCCAGAAGAAAAAAGAATCTGAAAAATAAGTAGCAGTCAAGGCAGCTGTCATGGTAGGATTATATCATGGCAGCTGTAATAATGTGTATGGGAGAATAAGAAATGAATATATTAATAATGAAGCTCTGTTTCGTGTTCGTTGTAATCATTGCCATCCTGTGGATGAAGCGTCCTTTGTTCTGGGCCATTTCAGGCGGACTGGCGGCGGCCCTGGTTCTGTACGGTATCCGTGTACCTGACGCCCTTTCCATCATGGGAAGGTCCATGGTCAGCAAGGATACGGTTACAGTGGTCCTGAGCTTTTACTTTATCACCTTCCTCCAGCGTATGCTGGAACGCAGGAACCGCTTAAAGCAGGCAGAACAGTCCTTAAACTGGCTGTTTAACAACCGCAGGGTAAATGCGTCCGCGGCACCTGCGGTCATCGGCCTGCTTCCCTCGGCGGGTGCCATGACCATATGCGCGGAGATTGTCAGGTCCTCATGCCAGGATTACCTGAGCAATGAGGACATGACCTGTGTCACCAGTTTTTACCGCCATATACCGGAGAGCTTTCTGCCCACCTATTCCTCCATATTGATAGCGCTGGCTGTGTCTGGCGTGGGAGCAGGGGAATTCGTACTTGCCATGCTGCCGCTGGTGGCTGCTCTATTCTTTATCGGGCACATGTTCTATCTCAGAAAGGTTCCCAGGTCCACGGGACAGAAGACGGAGGAAGGCAGGAAAAAGGCGGCGGTCATGCTGTTTAAGAGTCTGTGGTCCATCATATTGATTGTAGTGCTGATTATTGCCTTTGACATACCGGTTTATGTGGCGACACCGATGGCGGCCGTCCTCAATATTTTTGTGGACCATCTGAAGCCATGGGAGATAAAGCCTATGTTCAGGACTGCGTTTGAGCCAATCATCATTTTTAATACTATATTAATTATGATGTTTAAGGATATTATTACCTATACGGGGGTCATCCATGAACTGCCTGTATTTTTCGGAGGTCTGCCCATTCCCCTTCCCATGGTATTTGCCCTGATATTTTTCTTCGGCACCATTATCAGCGGTTCCAATGCCATCATACCGCTGTGTATGCCCATGGCCATGGCGGCCATGCCGGACGCAGGCGTTCCCCTGCTGGTACTGCTCATGAGTTCTGCCTATGCAGCCATGCAGGTATCCCCTACCCATGTATGCCTGTTCATTGCCGCAGAATGCTTTAAAGTGGATATCGGCGCCCTGGTAAGGAGAAACATTCCCATGATTCTGGTGTTTTTCGCAGTCACGCTGGCATATACTGCTCTTTTGGGCGTGTTTTAAGGCCGTTGGTGCCGGAAATTGCGAAAAAATAAAGAAATTCCTTGACAGAATTTTTTTGCGTGTATATAATGATATGGCGTGCTGAAACACGTAATGTTTTCGTGCGCAAAAAGCTGATATACAGCAACCGCAGACAATATCACAGGAGGTGAAAAGAATGCCAACATTTAACCAGTTAGTGAGAAAGGGAAGACAGACCAGCGTTAAGAAGTCTACTGCACCTGCTCTGCAGAGGGGTTACAACTCCTTACAGAAGAAGGCTACAGAGGTTTCTGCTCCACAGAAGCGTGGTGTGTGTACAGCTGTTAAGACAGCTACCCCTAAGAAGCCTAACTCAGCACTCAGAAAGATTGCCAGAGTACGTCTTTCCAATGGCATCGAAGTTACAAGCTACATTCCAGGAGAAGGTCACAACCTTCAGGAGCATAGTGTTGTACTGATCCGTGGAGGAAGAGTAAGGGATCTTCCAGGTACCAGATATCATATCGTAAGAGGTACACTGGATACAGCAGGTGTTGCAAACAGAAGGCAGGCCCGTTCCAAATACGGCGCTAAGAGGCCAAAAGAGAAGAAATAATTTAGTTAGACCGCAGATTTGATTTGTAGGAATTGTGCCGGAATGATGATATTGACCTGTAGGTTGCAGGATTATATATTGTAGTACCGTGCATGAACGTGTGGAAGGTGCAGAGGAAAAACAGCAGCAGGAGGCGCCATGCTCAGTGCCGCGTTTAAAGACGCGTTCGCTTCGCAGGTGTGCTTGATTGCTAAGCTCGTGAGAGACCTCGCTAAGCACTCAAAGCACGAGTACCTATGATCTAATGAAACGCTGTAAGGGATCTGCAGCGCAGGTCTTTACAGTTCTATTAAGGAGGGAAGTAACGTGCCACGTAAAGGACATACTCAGAAAAGAGACGTTCTGGCAGACCCTATCTACAATAACAAGGTTGTTACCAAGCTGATTAACAACATTATGTTAGATGGTAAGAAGGGTGTTGCGCAGAAAATTGTATACGGCGCTTTTGACCGTGTTGCAGAGACAACCGGCAAGGACGCTATGGAAGTTTTTGAAGAAGCAATGAACAACATCATGCCTGTTCTGGAAGTTAAGGCAAAACGTATCGGTGGAGCTACCTACCAGGTACCTATCGAGGTTAGGCCTGAGAGGAGACAGACTCTGGCTCTTCGCTGGATTACCCTCTACTCCCGCAAGAGAGGCGAGAAGACCCAGAAGGACAGACTGGCAAATGAAATCATGGATGCTGCCAACAACACAGGTGCATCTGTAAAGAAGAAAGAAGACATGCACAAGATGGCAGAGGCAAACAAGGCATTTTCACATTTCCGCTTCTAATCTTTGGAATGTGTTTAACCTGTTTGATTATTTAAGGAGGAAAATCCCTTGGCTGGAAGAGAATATCCATTGGAGAGAACCAGGAATATCGGAATCATGGCCCATATCGATGCTGGTAAAACCACAACGACTGAGCGTATTCTGTATTACACTGGTGTAAACTATAAAATTGGCGATACCCATGAAGGTACTGCTACCATGGACTGGATGGCTCAGGAGCAGGAGAGAGGTATCACCATTACTTCCGCTGCAACCACTTGTCACTGGACCCTGCAGGAAAACTGCAAGCCGAAGCCAGGTGCATTAGAGCATCGTATCAACATCATTGATACTCCAGGACACGTTGACTTCACTGTTGAGGTTGAGCGTTCCCTGCGTGTACTGGACGGCGCTGTAGGCGTGTTCTGTGCAAAGGGCGGTGTAGAGCCACAGTCTGAGAACGTTTGGCGTCAGGCAGACACCTACAACGTACCTCGTATGGCCTTCATCAACAAGATGGACATTCTGGGTGCGAATTTCTACGGCGCAGTAGACCAGATTAAGACCAGACTTGGCAAGAATGCAATCTGCATTCAGCTGCCAATCGGCAAGGAAGATGATTTCAAAGGAATCATTGACCTGTTTGAAATGAAAGCCTACATCTATAATGATGATAAGGGCGACGATATATCCATCATTGATATCCCTGAGGATATGCAGGATGATGCCGAGTTATACCGTTCCGAGTTAGTAGAGAAAATCTGCGAGCTGGATGACGATTTAATGATGACATATCTGGAGGGCGAGGAGCCCAGCAATGATGACCTTAAGAAAGCCTTAAGGAAAGCTACCTGCGAGTGTGCCGCTATTCCGGTATGCTGCGGTACTGCTTACAGAAATAAAGGCGTTCAGAAGTTACTGGATGCAGTTATTGAATTTATGCCTTCACCGTTAGACATCCCTTCCATTAAGGGTACTGACCTGGACGGCAACGAGGTTGAGCGTCATTCCTCTGATGATGAGCCGTTTGCTGCTCTTGCATTCAAAATCATGACCGACCCATTTGTTGGTAAGCTGGCATTCTTCCGCGTGTATTCAGGAAGCCTGAACTCCGGTTCTTACGTACTGAATGCAACCAAGGGCAAGAAGGAGCGTGTTGGACGTATTCTTCAGATGCATGCCAACAAGAGAAACGAGCTGGATAGGGTTTACTCCGGCGATATCGCAGCTGCAGTTGGATTTAAGGTGACTTCCACCGGCGATACCATCTGTGACGAGAAGAATCCGGTTATCCTGGAGTCCATGGAATTCCCAGAGCCGGTTATTGATATCGCTATCGAGCCAAAGACCAAAGCAAGCCAGGATAAGATGGGCGATGCGCTGGTTAAGCTGGCTGAGGAGGATCCGACCTTCCGTGTGCGTACCGATGAAGAGACTGGCCAGACCATTATCTCCGGTATGGGCGAGCTCCATCTGGACATCATTGTTGACCGTCTGCTCCGTGAGTTCAACGTTGAGGCAAACGTAGGCGCGCCTCAGGTTGCTTACAAGGAGACATTTACCAAGGCTGTTGATGTTGACAGCAAGTATGCGAAGCAGTCCGGCGGACGTGGACAGTACGGTCACTGTAAGGTTCACTTTACACCAATGGAAGCAAACGCAGAAGAGACCTTCAAGTTCACTTCTTCCGTTGTGGGCGGTGCTATTCCGAAGGAATACATCCCTGCTGTAGGCGAGGGTATTGAAGAGGCATGCAAGACCGGTATCCTTGGCGGATTCCCAGTACTGGGCGTTCACGCTGATGTATACGACGGTTCTTACCATGAGGTTGACTCCTCTGAGATGGCATTCCACATTGCCGGTTCCATGGCATTCAAGGAAGCTATGCACAAGGGCAACCCAATCCTGCTTGAGCCTATCATGAAGGTGGAAGTAACCATGCCGGAAGACTACATGGGTGATGTTATCGGTGATATCAACTCACGCCGTGGACGTATCGAGGGTATGGAAGACATCGGAGGCGGCAAGATGGTCCGCGCATACGTTCCGCTGTCAGAAATGTTCGGTTATTCTACGGATCTTCGTTCCAGAACACAGGGACGCGGAAACTATTCCATGTTCTTTGACAAGTACGAACCAGTTCCGAAGAATGTACAGGAAAAAGTACTTTCCGACCATAAGAAATAAGATAGATTCTTGATAAAAGGCTTGTAAACTAAAGGAAAATAGAATATAATGGTTGATAGCCTGACATTAACTATAATAGCCCATTATACAGGGCGCAAATTAAGGAGGACGTTATAAAATGGCTAAAGCTAAGTTTGAAAGAAACAAACCTCATTGTAACATTGGTACCATCGGACACGTTGACCATGGTAAAACAACTTTAACCGCAGCAATCACAAAGACTCTTCATGAGAGATTAGGTACCGGCGAGGCTGTTGCTTTCGAGAATATCGATAAGGCTCCAGAAGAGAGAGAGCGTGGAATCACTATCTCTACTGCACACGTTGAGTATGAGACAGAGAACAGACACTACGCACACGTTGACTGCCCAGGACATGCTGACTACGTAAAGAACATGATCACTGGTGCTGCTCAGATGGACGGCGCTATCCTGGTTGTAGCTGCTACTGATGGTGTTATGGCTCAGACAAGAGAGCACATCCTGCTGTCCCGTCAGGTAGGCGTTCCTTATATCGTTGTATTTATGAATAAGTGCGACATGGTTGATGATCCAGAGCTGCTTGAATTAGTAGAAATGGAAATCAGAGACCTGCTGAATGAATATGAGTTCCCAGGCGATGACACTCCTGTAGTTCAGGGTTCTGCTCTGAAGGCTCTGGAAGATCCTAAGAGCGAGTGGGGCGACAAGATTCTTGAGCTCATGAAGGCTGTTGACGAGTGGGTACCAGACCCAGTTCGTGAAACAGACAAGCCATTCCTGATGCCTGTAGAGGACGTATTTACCATTACCGGCCGTGGTACTGTTGCTACCGGTAGAGTAGAGCGTGGTACTCTGCACCTGAATGACGAAGTTGAAATCATCGGTATCCATGAGGATGTTCGTAAGAGCGTTGTTACTGGTATCGAGATGTTCCGTAAGCTGCTTGACGAGGCTCAGGCTGGCGATAACATCGGCGCTCTGCTGCGTGGCGTTCAGAGAACTGAAATCGAAAGAGGACAGTGTCTGTGCAAGCCAGGTTCTGTTAAGTGCCACAACAAGTTTACCGCTCAGGTTTACGTTCTGACAAAGGACGAGGGCGGCCGTCATACTCCTTTCTTCAACAACTATCGTCCACAGTTCTACTTCAGAACAACTGACGTTACTGGCGTTTGCGATCTGCCAGAGGGTGTTGAGATGTGTATGCCTGGCGATAACGTAGAGATGACCGTAGAGCTGATTCATCCAGTAGCTATGGAGCAGGGTCTTCGTTTCGCTATCCGTGAAGGCGGAAGAACCGTTGGTTCTGGTAGAGTTGTAAGCATCGTTGAATAATTTCGGCAAGCTTATACGCTAAAATCATAAAATAATATATCTGAATTGATATTGTGCCCAAACAGTAAAATTCCCCCGGAAGATGTATCTTCCGGGGGTTTTGTGATATCTGGAATGAAACTTAACCGCAGCACAGGTCCGTGTCCCATGTATAGGACCCCTTTGACGTGTCAAATCCATAGAAGTCGGCAAATGACAGCCTGAAGATGCTCCGGTCGGCAGACGGTAGTTTTATCTGGTTTTTTATCAGATACTGGTAAATACCGCTGCCTGATATATTTCCCACCATCAGTATGCTTTTCAGTACGCCGTCCTCCACCAGGGCCTTTCTGTAGTTTTTGCTGTCCTCCTCTGTTATGACCAGAGTGGAGTTGTCCAGGCGGTTGATGTCGCCAATGCAAAGGGCCGGCAGGCCGAAGAAGTTCATGGTGTTCTTCATGGCATATGTGTCCTCGTAGGGAGTGGGGATGCCGTACATGTTTTTGGCAGCCACGGCGCCCTGCTTCATGGCGTTGGGCCATATGCCGGACAGGCCGCACACATCCCCGGCCCCGTAGACACCGGGAACAGAGGTAGAGAGATACTGGTCCACTGTGACGGCTCTGCCCGTCTCCACGCTGCAATGCTCCAGAAAACGGATTTCCGGGCGTACGCCTGCCGCCGCAATGATGAAGTCGCAGGCCAGTTCTTCGCCGTCCTCCAGAACCAGGGCGCTTACATTGCCCCGGGAATCCAGACGGGTCCGGCTTGCCCTGGCTGCCAGCCGGAAGCTGCATCCGTGGTGTTCAAAGAGTCTCTGGTACTCAGACGCAGCTTTGGCATCCAGCTGGAGGGGAAGGATCCGGTCGGCCATCTCTACGATTACCGGGGAGATTCCCCGCTCCATAAGGGCATAGGCTGCGTCCATACCCACCAGGCCGGAGCCGATTATCACTGCCCTGGCCCCTGGTTTTACGGCCTTGTCAATGGCCAGGGCATCGGACAGATCGCGGAAGCCGTACACATTTTCTGCCTCCTTAAGTCTGGGTACGGGGGGCAGAAGGTAATAGGCGCCGGTAGCCAGGAGAAGCCGGTCATAGGGGAGGAAGGTGCCGTCATCTAAGAGGATGCGCCTCTCAGCACAGTCCAGCCGGACCATTGCCTTTCCTGGATACCAGGTTATGTTGTTCTGCTTAAAGAAGCCGGGCGGAATAAAGCTGATTCCTTCTGCGTCCCGCTCACCGCCCAGGTATTTGTGAAGCATACAGCGGGAGTGGACCTGGTCATCCTTCGATACCAGGACGATTTCACCGTCCCTGTCCAGTTGGCGCAGGGTTCTGGCTGCGCTGATGCCGGCCGGGCCGGCTCCTGCAATAACATATCTCATGACTCCACCTCCTCAATCCAGATTGCCTTTTTGGGACATGCCTTTACACAGCTGGGTTCACTGCCGCTGTCCTTGCAGAAATCGCATTTGATGATGCGGCTGCGGGCTGTATTGTCGGGTTTAAGGACGCCAAAGGGGCAGTTCATTACGCACATGAAACATCCGGCGCACTGTTTTTCATCGTATTCCACGATTCCTGTTTCCCGGTTCTTTGAAAGAGCGCCGCTCATGCAGGAATTCACACATTCCGGTTCATCGCAGTGGCGGCAGAAAATGGGGCGGTAGGAACCGTCCGGCTGCCGGCGGATGAAGTTGCGGCTTTCGTTGGCAGGATCTGTCAGATCCAAATCATATATGCTGCCTTTATCTGCCCTGTGGGCATTCATGCAGGCAAGTGTGCAGTTCAGGCAGCCATCGCACTTGCCGGCGTCAATCCATATCCGTTTCATAGCCGCCCTCCTATATATTCAGTGCCTGTCGTTTGTCCATGATGATTTGTTCCAGAATGTCCGCGGATTCACCTGCATGGCTGTTTACAATGACCTGTCCGCCGGTAAGGGCCTTCATGTCCTCTGTGAGGATTTTTGTCACCAGGCTGCTGCCTGTAATGAAGGGGGGAAGTCCCAGGTGAAGGGGAAGACCCAGGGCCAGTCCGAAGGCGCCGTCTGCCAGCGCCTGTTCCTCCAGCCACTGGGCGGCCGAGAGCACCAGGGGGAGCTGGGGAATGTCCACGTTAAGGGCCTGGGCCAGTTCCGTGGCCACCATCTCCAGTCTCCCGATGGCCAGACAGGGGCCGAAATTAAGCACGGGAGGGATGCCCAGGGACTCACAGACTGCCCGAAGCTTTGGACCTGCCAGGCTGGCTGCCTCCGGGGTCATGAGGCCGCAGTTTTCCAGGCCGCCTGAGGAACATCCTGCGGTCAGGACCAGGATATCCCTGGCAATGAGTTCCCTGGTCAGCTCCACGGTCAGGACGTCATGGCCGCCTGCCGTCAGGTTGGAGCATCCCACCACACCGGCGATTCCCTTGATATCCCCGGAAGCAATGAGGTCGATGAGAGGCTTCCAGCTGCCGCCCAGGAACTTTTTCAGGGATACCTCGCTGACACCTGTGATGGTGTTGGTATTGCCGTGTTCCGGAAGGAGATTTAAGGGCACCCGGGCCCTGCGGTTTTTGTAGGATTCCAGTATCTCTTCCAGGATTTCCCGGCTGATGCGCTCCCTGTCCTCAAACACAAAGGGTTTCAACTCTGCATTCTGCTTCTTTGCCACGTCATCCAGGCAGATCTGCCGGATGTTCAGACGGTCGCAGATGGGTTCAATGCCGGGAAGGGTACAGTTGAATTCACTGAGCACGGCGTCGATGGCACCGGTGGCCAGGACAGCCTCGCTGGTGTAGTTGTTGCCTGCGTGGCCGCTGAAGATGTCCTGGTAATGAACGCCCCGAAGCTGCAGGTCCTGGCCCACACAGGTGCATCCCACCAGCCGGAAGCCCCTGGCCCCTGCTGCCTTTGCCAGCTCCTGGACCTCCGGCTTCTTAAGCTGTTCCTGGAGATGGACGAAGATGGAGTGCTGATGTCCGGTAATCATGATATTGATGTAGTCCGGGTCAATCACCCCAAGGCCAACCGGGGCGGGGGTGATTTCGGGCTCGCCCAGCATGACGTCATTCAGCAGGTTGGTCAGCATCAGACCGTATACGCCGGTGGAAATGCCCAGCTTGAGACAGTGGAGCAGCATGTCTGTGGGGTCTGAGTTCAGGTTGGTGGAACATTTCACCACGCCGGCGCAGACCTCGGATTTGGCGCCTCCGGGCAGGATTCCTAATTCGTTCCACTTGGCCAGCCGGGGAGCGTATGACAGCTTCTGCTGGAGCTTCATGGGAGTGTAGTCGGGAAGGTATAAATCGTCCAGGACTGCCTGGGCCACGGCTGCGGCGCGGGTGTGTGGGTCGCCCTGGGGGATTGCGAATAGCTGGCAGAGATGTTCCAGTGCATTCATCCCTTTTAAGGCTCCGCCGGAAAGGGCGGTCTCCTTTAAATTAAGGGCAGTGGTCTCCACTACGTGGATATAGCAGCCTGATCCTGCTGCCACGGCGCGGAGAAAATTCCTGGCCACGATTACGTCTGCGGAAGCACCGCAGATTCCGTGAGGGGCCTCAGGCGTGATACGGCAGGGGCCGTTGGAACAGAGGCGGCAGCATACGCCCTGGAGACCGAAGCCGCATTTGACGGACTGACCTTCCACACGGTGGTGGGATGTTTCCATGGGAAGACCTGCTATGTAACATTCCAGTGGTTTGTCTGCGCTCTTACAGGTTGTGCAGCTGTAACATTGATTCATGATGGATACCTCCTGTTGAAATATATGGTTTGCATAGGTTTGAATATTATAAAGTGGATAAAAATTATCCACTTTAGGGGCAAATAAAAATAGATGTATCAGCCGGACTTGTTAAAGAGCCTGTCCAAAGAGGTGCGTTTCAATTCCTCCTCCAGCACACGCTGGACTCTTGCCAGTTCACAGTGAACTTTGCAGCCGTCAAAACTGGCGGCATAGCCGCACTGGTATTGACTGTCCAGGCAGGGATTGAGAAAAAATTCCTCGTCCGCCGCCTTAATGATATCCAGGAGGGTCAGATCCGCCAGGCTTCGGTTCAGAATACATCCGCCACCGGCGCCCCTGCGTATGGATACCAGGCCGGAACGCTCCAGCTTTTTCAGTATCTTGTATGCAAACTGTTTCGGCACCAGTTCCCGCTGGCATATCTGTTCCAGGGGAAGCAGTTCCCCGTCTTTCAGGGCGCGGATAATGCGGATTGCATAATCGGATTCGCGTGTTATCATCATAGTGTTATCACCTTATTGTTAAAATTGTAACAATTCTTATATACTATTATAGCAAATTGGATAAAAATTATCAAGTATAAATATGGTATTTATACAGAATGTTGACAGTCAGGGGGCTATGTGGTATGCTGATTCCGGCTTTTTGTGCGAAAACAGTATGTTTTTGGGGATAAAGCTGATTTGACAGAGTAAAATTGGGGATAGACAGGGGGTATTATGAGCAGACCGCACAGTTTGACAGAGGGAAACATTCTCACATCTCTTATGGGTTTTGCGCTGCCTGTGCTGGCGGCTTTGTTTTTGCAGACCATGTATGGGGCTGTTGACATGATGATTGTGGGGCAGTTCAGCCATGCGGCGGAGGTGTCCGCGGTGTCCACGGGCAGCTGGATCATGCAGACCATAACCACGGCCATCGTAGGACTGGCTATGGGAACCACCATTCTTTTGGGCAGGAAGATTGGGGAGGGGCAGCCTGAGGATGCTGGCCGGGTTATGGGCGCCAGCATATGGATATTTGCTGTCATCGGCCTGGCGGTGACTGCGGTCATGCAGTTTCTGGCAGTTCCCTGCACCGCATGGATGCGGGCGCCCAAAGAGGCATTTGACAGTACCGCGGTGTACGTGAAAATCTGTTCCGCGGGCTCGCTGTTTATCGTGGCCTACAATCTGCTGGGAAGCATATTCAGGGGACTGGGAAATTCCAGGCTTCCCCTCATATCCGTGTCCATTGCCTGCCTGGTGAATATCGCAGGGGACCTGTTGTTGGTTGGGGTATTCCACATGGCTTCTGCGGGAGCAGCCATAGCCACGGTGTTTGCCCAGGCGGTCAGCGTGGTGCTGTCAATCCTGATTATCAGAAAACAGAAGCTCCCCTTTGCTTTTCGCAAGGAGAGCGTTCGTTATGACAGGCAGCTGGCCGGCCGGGTGGTGAAGCTGGGTTTCCCCATTGCTTTTCAGGATGTGCTGGTGTCCATATCCTTCCTGGTTATATCAGCCATTGTCAATACCCTGGGAGTCATTCCTTCGGCCGGTGTAGGCGTGGCTGAAAAACTCTGCGGTTTTGTGCTTCTGGTGCCATCTGCCTACGGGCAGGCCATGTCGGCCTTTGTGGCCCAGAATATCGGCGCCAGGAGACCGGAACGGGCCAAACGGGCCCTTGCATATGGTATACTCACTTCTCTGGGAGTGGGCGTGTTCCTGGCGTATTTTTCATTTTTCCACGGAGATCTGCTGGCTGGTGTGTTCTCCAGGGACCGGGAGGTGGTGCTGGCGGCGGCAGATTATCTGCGGGCCTATGCCATTGACTGTCTGCTGGTATCCTTCATGTTCTGCATGACAGGTTTCTTTAACGGATGCGGAAGGACCGCCTTTGTCATGTTTCAGGGAATCGCGGGAGCCTTCGGTGTCCGTATACCGGTGTCCTATCTCATGAGCCGTCTGGTTCCGGTGTCCTTATTTAAAATCGGTCTGGCCACGCCGGCCTCCACATTGCTGCAAATCCTGCTCTGCGGCATTTATCTGAAGGTGCTGAACCGGGACCCTCTGCTGCATGGAACGGGGGAGCCTACCAGTCGCCCTCATCAGACCATATAATCCGGATGAATTTGGCCATAAGAGGGATATAGCTTATGACAAAGGACAGAAAGGCGGCTCTGAGGACCGTCTTTTTCTTTTCCTCCGGCACTGCCATGCCGACGCAGATGCCCAGGGACAGGAGACAGAATTTTAACAGTCCGATGGTCTTCCAGTCGGACTCCCAGATGTACTGGTTGGCGCAGCGAATCAGTTTTTTCATAGGTATACCTCCTTCTATTGAGCGCTTCTTACATGGTTTCTTATACTTACAGTTTAGCACATGGGATGGACGGATGGAAGGGGCTCTTGACAGGTTTGGGGAAACATGCTACCATAAAATGCAGGATTCATTATACGAAACAGAGAGCGCACAGAACATGAAGGTACTGAAAGCATACAGAAAAGGCCCCGGCGGAACCGGGTGTTTATATATAGAAGGTTTGAGACGTCAGGACGGCAGAGAAATCTGCCGTCTTTTAATTTGGGAATTCATTCCGGTGCAGTGAGAAAGGACTAAAATCATGGAAAAGAAAAAAACAACGGCTAAGATTGTATTCAGTCTGGGAGAAATTTTGGTGGGAAATATGATGTACGCGGCAGCAGTGGTGCTGTTCATTGTGCCGAACGGACTCATTACAGGAGGAACCACGGGACTGGCCCTGTTTGTGAACCATAGCCTTGGCATCCCCATCAGCCTTTTTGTCAGCGTGTTTAACGTGGCCATGTTTCTGCTGGGGGCATGGGTGCTGGGTAAACAGTTTGCCCTGACAACCGTACTCAGTACCATTATCTACCCGGTTTTGCTGGGGGTGATGGAGGGAAGCGGATTTGGCGGCTTTGTGCTGGAAGAGAAGCTGGTGGCAGTGCTCTATGCGGGGCTGCTCATAGGCGGGGGGATCGGTATAGTGATGCGGGCAGGAGCCTCCACAGGGGGCATGGACATTCCTGCCCTGGTGCTTAAGAAAAAGCTGGATGTGAATGTGTCCATGACTCTGTATATCATGGACTGTGTGGTTCTGGGGCTTCAGCTGATTGAGGCTGATTCCCATGCCATTCTCTACGGTATCATACTGATTATCGTGTATACCATGGTGCTTAACCAGGTCCTTATGTCGGGAAATGCCAGAATACAGGTGAAGATTGTCAGCAGAAGGTATGAGGAGATCAACCGCCTCATAGCGGAGCGCATTGACTGCGGTACCTCCCTGCTGCATATGGAGACCGGTTATCTCCACAGGGAGCAGGAAATGATTCTGGCGGTGATTTCCAGGCGGGATCTGCCCAGGCTGAACAACCTGGTCATGGATGAAGACCCGGAGGCCTTTATGATTATCAACCAGATTAATGAGGTGAGAGGCAGGGGCTTTACCCTTAAGAGAGTATATAAGGAAGCGCGGCAGTAAAGTGCAGACAGGCCCCGCTGCATGCGGGCCCCAGCCCTATGTTATACCGCTTACATGCTGCGAAATACCGGTATGTAGAGAAGCAGGGTGATGAACATGGCTGCCGCGCACAGCAAAATCAGTATATTGACCGTGACAAGTGACATGTGGGGGAAGAGCAGCAGTAGGAAAAGCACCACGAACAGAAGCGCGGTACAGCATTTGCCGAACCACTTGGCGCCGTTTAACTTCTTGCCTTCCCGGAGCTTGATGGCGCCCATGACCAGCATGAAGCCTTCTTTCAGCACAAACAGGACCAGAAGGAGCAGAATCAGGGGATAACGGCTCCACAGACAGAGCAGGATGGCACCGTGGGTCAGCTTATCTGCAAGGGGGTCCAGGAATTTGCCGAACTCCGTAATCATATTGAATTTTCTGGCGATCATTCCGTCGAACATGTCTGTGATGGAGGATATGCCCATGACAATGGCAGCCCTGTAATAGTCTGCATCTGTGGATGCCTTCAGGTACAGCCACACAAACACAGGAATCATAATTAAACGGAAATACCCCATCAGGTTGGGGATGGACAAAAGCTCCTTTTTTGAAATACGCCTCATAATACAGCCCCCCTCTTTGAAAATGGCAATTATTTAATTTAATTCTACTACATTTCTTGCTAAAAGAAATATTTTTTTTTATAATAAGAGTAAATTAAATTTTCACAGGGCGGGCAGCAGAAGGAGGAAGGAAAATGGCAGAGGATTTTTTGTTGAAAATAAGAGGCGGGTATAACCAGTTTACAAAGGCGGAGAAAAAGGTGGCTGATTATATCCTGAGCAGCCCCAAGAAGGTTCTGTTCATGTCCATCACTGAGCTGGCCGAGGCCTGCGGGGTGGGGGATACCAGCGTGTTCCGCTTCTGCAAGACCATGAACTGTAAGGGCTACCAGGAATTCAAGATGCTTTTATCCCTGAGCCTTCATGAGGGAAAGCAGGGATTCGGACAGATGGAGAGCGATATCAGCCTGGAGGACTCATTTTCCCAGGTGGCGGAGAAGGTTCTCAATTCCAATATAAAGGCTCTTAAGGAGACTCATTCCCTGTTAAAGGAGGACGTGTTCCGGCGGGTTGTTGAGTGCTTCCATAAGGCCGGACGCATCTGCTTTTACGGGGTGGGTACCAGCATGACAACAGCCATGAAGGCAGCTGATAAATTTCTTAAGATTGAGCCAAAGGTCTACTGTTCTCCTGATTCCCATATGCAGGCCATGATGGCCTCCACCATGTCCAGGGGCGAAGTGGCTGTTATCTTTTCCTATTCCGGGGCAACCAAGGACACCATCCATGTGGCCCAGCTGGCCAGGCAGGCGGGCGCGGCCATTGTCTGTGTGACCCGGTTCATCAAGTCGCCTCTTACGGCCTACGCGGACCTGACCCTCTTGTGCGGGGCCAATGAAAGCCCGCTGCAGGCTGGCTCTTCCTCGGCGGAAATCAGCCAGCTTTTCCTGATTGACATGCTGTACACGGAATATTACAGGACATATTATGACAAGTGCAGTGTAAATAATGAAAAAACGTCCGCGTCTGTCATGGCAAAGCTGTGCTGAGAGGGTGAGCGGACGAAGCCGGCTAAAACGCGTTTTAACATAGAAGTTCCAGGCTGCCTCCTGTAATCAGGGGACCTGCCTGGAACTTTTGTCTTAAGGCCCGCTTTTATTATGGACCGGTATGGAGGAATTGCTCGTCATAGCGCTTTTGTGCGTAGTTCAGGGCATCCTCCGGCGTCATGACCTGGCTGTAGGCATTTTTCACTGCCATGCCTATGATGCTGAGGAAGCTGCGCTCGTCAAAGGGCTGGGTGGAGAATTCGGGGGTACGGCGCCCATGGGCCAGGCCGAATCCGTCCTTGGCCAGGTTCAGCCAGGGGAAGGTGTTGAGTATCTCGTAATTGTCATAGGACTTACGGCAGGGGGAAACGCCGCCCAGCAGCGTGGCCGCGGAGGACACGGGTTCGCTGCACATCCATTTGATGAAGGAAAGGGCGTCCTCCGGCCGTTTTGTATACTTGGACACGCCCAGGGAACCGCCTCCGATAACAGGATTGCGGCCGGGCGTCAGGGCATATCCGATATTTCCCGCTACCCGGGAGGAGTGGCTCAGAAGGTCTGAGGCATAGTTGCTGTAGAGGATGGCCATGGCCACATTGCCCCCTGCAAAGGTAGTGGCTGTGTTGGTCCACCAGGAACAGTACTTGGGGTCAGAGTATTCCTTCAGGGCGATGAGCTCCCTGAGGGAACCAATGGCCGCCGGGGAATTCAGAGTGACCTGGAAGTCCTCGTTATAAAGATTCTCCTGGTGGCTGAACAGGCGGGCCAGGTATTCGGAACCGGCCACGCCGGTGGATCCAAGGGTCATGGTGGCCCCGTATTCCACGGGAGAGGATGGGGTGCATGCCTTGGTGAAGAATCTGGCAATCTGGTTGAACTCTTTAAAATCCTGAGGCGGCCGGAGCTCCTGGCGGTATGTTTCGTGATACATCCTGCGGTAGATGGGGCTTTCAAACAGGTCCTTGCGGTAGTACAGCAGCTGTACGCTGGGGGTGGAGGGCAGGGCATATACCCTGCCCCTCACTATGGAATACTGGTTGATGGTCCCGTCCAGGAAGGTGTCCAGACAGCTGGAGATGCCGGGGTCAATCTGGTCCAGGGGCTGCAGGATCTTGTCCGCGAACCAGGACAGCCATGTCACGTCCAGGCGCAGCACATCAAAGACAGAATCATGATGCATATGGTTGAAGGCCTCATATATTTCCTCGTAGGAATAGATGGTGATGTTCACAGGGACACCGGTTTTTTTCGTGTAGATGCGGGACAGGTTGCGCATGGTATAGGCGCTGGGGCTGTCCAGGGTCAGCACATTTAAGGGCTTTTTGGAGGATGGGATGAGGATATCCGCAAACCAGTCCCTGAAACCGGAATTCTCCAGCAGCAGGCAGGGATGTCCGCTGTCCTGTCCACTGTCCTGTCCCCTGTCCTGGCCGGTGCGCTGGTTTGGTTCCTCTATTTCTTCCGGACCGCTCTTTTTTTCCTTTTTTTCTTTTGATATGTCCTGAATCAGGCACTCCGCCGCAACCTTTCCCAGCTGCCGGTAGTTAAGTTCATATTTCTGGAAGTCATTTTCTGGCATGGTGAACATGGGGGATACCGTATAAATTTCAGGGCTGTCCCCGGAATAGAAGGTGTTCCATATATCCTTGACGCTCTCCGCAAAGCCGTAATTGGAAATGAAGATGGCCTGGGGGGCTGCAGCGCCGAACATCTGCATGATATTCTGCAGCTTGCGGTAGGGGTCTGTCTGGATGTGGTTTATCCGGCAGCCCGATGAACCTGCGATGCTCATAAATCCGTTGAAAAAGTCGGATTCATTGGGCAGCTGGAGACTTCCGGTGAGAAGGCACAGGCTGGAGAAGCCGCGCTCCAGCGCCCTTAAAGCCAGCTCGCTTCCTGCCCGGTGATAGTCAAAGCCGGCATAGGGGGCTGCAAAGGGAGGACGGCGTTCCGCAAATACCACATGGTCCGCCAGCATACCCTGCTCGTCCAGATAGGGATTGGTGTCGGCAAAGGAACAGCAGGAGACTGCTGCCATGCCCTGGGCCATGGAAGAACGGACATCCTGGATGGCTGCGTATTCCGCCTCCAGGTTGTCATCGCTGGTCAGATACTGGGACACGCTGTAGCCGTGATTTTCCGCATATGCCTTAAAGCTCAGATAGAAGTCTATATATTGTTTGGAACGGATGTTGGGGAGAATGACCGCAAGGGTATTGGACCTGCCCTTCCTCAGCAGCTTGGCCCGCTCATTGGGCACGTAGCCAAGGGCAGAGGCGGCGTCCATGACCTGCCGTATTTTTTCACTGCTCACATTTCCTTTACCGTTGAGAACGTTGGAAACGGTGCCCTGGGCCACTCCGGCCGCTTTAGCAATGTCTTTGATAGTAGTCATCTGCCGGTTCTCCTTTCAAATGGTGCACCTTAAGTGATGCATTCCAGGTTATATATTTGGTTCAATTTTACCATATGGCGGGCATTTTGTAAAACTGTTGCGGATACGATTCAATAAAAATAGAAATCTGTAGATGAGACAGCTTGATAAAAATACGTTAAAATGTAAAAAACATGCAAAAAGTAGAAAAAATTCATGTAAAACCCGGATAAAATATAGGATAAATGTGCAAAATGCCTTAAAATAATATTGACACGTTTCAAATACAATGCTATGATGAAATTACAGAACAGATGACAAATTCCCAATAGTTTAAGAGGAGGTATGTATTGTGAAAAAAACAAAGAAGATTGCAGCAGCTGTCCTGGCCATGACTATGGCAGCAGGCCTTGCCGTCACCGGATGTTCCGGAAAGGGAGGAAGTACGGACACAGACCCGGCGGCCGCAGAGCAGTCTAAGGAAACAGCCGGAAGCGCCGGCGAGTCCAAGGATGACGCAGCTAAGGCTGACGACGGCGCACTTCACCTTACATTTTATTACCCGGTTAATGTAGGCGGTTCCGCAGCGCAGCTGATTGAAAAAATATGTGCGGATTTTAATGCGGAGAACCCTGATATTTTCGTGGAGCCTGTCTATACAGGCAATTATGACGATACCGTGACAAAGATTCAGACAGCCATGCAGGGCGGAACGCCTCCGGATGTGTTTGTAAGTCTTGCAACCCAGCGTTTCACCATGGCATCCACAGGCATGGCCATGCCTCTTGACGAACTGATTGAGGCTGACGGGGATGAGGGAAAAGCTTATATTGATGATTTCCTTCCGGGCTTCATGGAAGATTCCTATGTGGACGGAAAAATTTACTCCATACCATTCCAGAGAAGCACCATGGTGCTGTATTATAACAAGGATGCCTTCAAGGAAGTGGGCCTGGATCCGGAAGCGCCTCCTACCACCTGGGAGGAACTGGCTGAATACGGCCAGAAGCTGACAAATGACGGCCGCTATGGAGTGGGAATCGCGCTGAATTCCGGTTCCGCACAGTGGGCATTTACGGGCTTCTGCTTACAGAACAGCACCGACGGACAGAACCTGATGAGCGAAGACGGCAAGAGCGTATATTTCAATACACCGGAGAATGTGGAGGCGCTTCAGTTCTGGCTGGATCTCCAGAATGAGTATAAATGCATGGCAGAGGGAATCGTACAGTGGACCGACCTGCCCACACAGTTCCTTGCAGGTGAAGTGGCCATGATTTACCACACCACCGGCAACATGGCCAATATCCACGACAACGCGGACTTTGATTTCGGAACAGCCTTCCTTCCTGCCCATAAGAGAGTGGGCGCGCCAACAGGAGGCGGCAACTTCTATATCTCCAGCAATATTTCCGAGGACAGGGTGCAGGCTGCATGGAAGTTCATCAAGTTTGCCACCTCTACGGACAGAGCGGCACAGTGGAGCCTGGATACAGGTTATGTGGCTACAAGACAGTCATGCTTTGACACGGATCTGATTAAGGATTATTACGCAGAGGTTCCCCAGGCATCTGTTGCTTACGAGCAGCTGCCGTACGCAAAGCCTGAGCTTACTACATACAATGCGGCAGAAATCTGGAGAGTGTTAAATGACAATATCCAGGCAGCCGTGGTTGGCGATATGTCTGCCCAGGAAGCGCTGGACGCTGCCCAGGAGCAGGCAGAGGAAGTTTTATCAGAGTACCAATAGAACGAATGAAACGTAAATGTAATACCTGTTAGGAAACAATAAGGCGCTGTGGCCCGGTACCATGCGCGGCAAAGGCAGGACCTTTGCTGCGCAGCCGGGCATATACAGCGCCTTAAGAGACCGGGGCGTGTCACAGGCCGCGGCACGGCAGGCGGAATATGAAAAGGCTGGTGAGAGGATGAAAACCAAGACAAAGAAGCAGCGTGAAATCAGGAATAATGCGACAGCCTGGGCTCTGATGGCCCCGGCGCTTATATTTATGCTGGCATTTACAGTGTTCCCTATATTCAGGAGCCTGTATCTAAGCCTTTCAAAGTACAAGCTTGGTATGGACGGCGCCGAGTTCATCGGCCTTGAGAATTATGTGAAGCTGGCCGGTTCCAAGCTGTTCTGGAAGGTAATGAAAAATACCATTGTATTCGCCCTTATGACGGTGATTCCCAGTATGGCAGTGGGCCTTGGCCTGGCGGTTCTGGTAAACCGCAAGGGCAAGCGGGTGGGATTCATCCGCACGGCCTATTTCTACCCGGTGGTTATGCCCATGATTGCCATTGCCAGCGTGTGGATGTTCATTTATATGGCAAAGAACGGTCTTTTTGACCAGCTGTTAATCGCCATCGGCTTAAAGCCCATGAATGTGCTGTCCAGCAAGAGTACGGTGCTTCCGGCCATGGCGGTGATGTATGTCTGGAAGGAGGCGGGATACCTGATGGTGTTCTTCCTGTCCGGCATCCAGAGTATATCCGATGAGGTGATGGAGGCTGCCAGGATTGACGGTGCAGGCAACTGGACCGTGTTCAGGCGCATCACCATGCCCCTGCTGGCGCCCACCTTCCTGTTTGTGTCCACGATTGCCTTTACCAACTGCTTTAAGCTGGTGGACCATGTGGTCATCATGACAGAGGGAGCGCCCAACAATGCAAGTACCCTGCTTCTGTACTATATTTACCAGCAGGGCTTTACAAACTTCAACTACGGCGTATCATCGGCCCTGACCGTAATCATGCTGGGACTTCTGCTTGTGGTGTCCCTGCCCAGATTCATCAGCCAGGATAAGAAGATACATTACAATTAAAGGAGGGAGCCGGTATGAAACAAGTTAAAAGCACTGCAATTTCTGTTTTCGCCCTGGCCCTGGCGCTTATGTGGCTGGCTCCTCTGGTCTGGCTGGTGGGAACCGCCTTCAGCGAGCCTACCTTCCATATGACCTTTCTTCCCAACAGCCGTTTTACCTTTGGGAATCTGTCTTATGTGTGGAATGCCATTCCCTTTGCCCGGTATTACCTGAATACGCTGATACTGGTGGTGGTGACCTTCTGTGTACAGTTTGTCACATCCACTCTGGCTGCCTATGCGCTGGCTGTCATGGATTTTAAGGGACAGACCCTGGTGTTTGCCGTGATTTTCATGCAGATCATCATTCCAAATGACGTTCTCATCACACCTAACTTTATGACACTGGCTGACCTGGGACTGACCGATACAAAGGTGGGCATCATGCTGCCGTTCTTTGGAAGCGCCCTGGCTATTTTCCTGCTGAGGCAGCATTTTAAATCCATTCCAAAGGCCCTGGCTGAGGCGGCCAGAATTGACGGCGCCAACACCTGGCAGACCATCTGGAGGGTGTACATGCCCTGCGCAAAGCCTGCCTATATGTCCTTTGCGGTTATTTCCGTCAGCTACCACTGGAACAACTACCTGTGGCCTCTGATTGTGACCAACTCGCCATCCAACCGCACGCTGACCGTAGGCCTGGCTATCTTTGCAAAGTCCAAAGAGGCCAACATGCAGTGGGCCAATGTCTGCGCGGCCACCTTTATCATTATCCTGCCGCTGCTCATCGCGTTCTTCTTCCTGCAGAAGCAGTTTATGAACAGCTTTGTCAGCGCCGGAATCAAAGAGTGATTAGGGATATGAAACCAGTTATGAGAGGAGAAGTGTTATGAAACTGCATTTTTTCGGATGCGGCAGCGCCTTTAATCCTGCAATGGGAAATACATCTGCCTGGTTTGAGATGGACGGATGTCTGTTCCTGGTGGACTGCGGCGAGACAGTATATGAGCTTCTGATGAAGCGCAGCAATCTCAGGGAATACAGGCAGATATATGTGCTGCTGACCCATCTTCACGCAGACCATGTGGGAAGCCTTGGGTCCCTGATTTCTTACAATTACTGTATCCTGGGAAGGAAAATCTGCGTTATTCACCCCAGGGCCACCGTGGTGGAGCTTCTGCGGCTTATGGGCATCAAGGATGAATTTTACAATTATTACCAGGAACTTCCGGAGGACGCGGGCTGTCTTAGGGCCGAACCGGTGCCGGTGGAGCATGCGGACAATATGGACTGCTTCGGGTACATTCTGGAGGCAGAGGGGATGAGGATTTATTACAGCGGTGATTCCGCGCGGATGCCGGAGCGGATTGCCGGCATGCTTAAGGACGGGAAGCTGGACGCTGTTTACCACGATACGTCCCTCCACAATCCGCCAAGCCCAAGCCACTGCTACGTGGGTGTACTGGAGGAAACGGTGCCGCAGCAGCTGAGGCACAAAGTATACTGTATGCACCTGGACGGGGAGTGCAGGGACATGCTGGAGTCCAGGGGATTCCGGGTGGCCGAGGTTGGCTGATTGGATAGGCCGGCGCAACGGGATAGCCGGCTGATGTATGACTGATGTTGAATAAATGAGATGTTGCTGAGCGTGAGAATGCCCCGGCAGAGGATGGATGATTCCTTTGCCGGGGATTTTTTGTTTAAAGAATCCCTTGGGGGGAGGGCATGGAAAGGGAATCCGGCAGAACAGACGGGTCGGACGGTAGTTAATGGTAAAATAAGGTAAATATCTTCGTATTACATAAACATCTAAAAACACCCCACAAAATATAAAAATCACCTCATTGAAACACAACTGTGCATAATGTATGATTGATGTGTAGAAAATAATCACTGATTGTACAAAATGAATAATCCGTGATTGAGCCGCTGCACTAAGCTCGAAAAGACCTCGCTAAGTGCCAGCGACATGTATCGCACATAAGCGCCTGAAAGACAGGCGTAAGTGCTCATAACAAGCCGCTGCACTAAGCTCGAACGAACTTTACTAAGTGCCAGCGACATGTATCGCACGTAAGCGCCTGAAAGACAGGCGTAAGTGCTCATAACAAGGAGGAGAAGGGATGAAACGAAGATTAGCATTACTACTTGCAGCTGCAACAACAATTTCTCTGATGGGGTGCGCCACTTCCAACCAGAAGGCGGCAGAGACAACTCCGGCCGCTCAGACACAGGAGGCCAAAGCGGAGACGGAGAAGGCGGAGACAACAGAGGAGGCTAAGGAGGTAGAGAGTGAAAAAGCTGAGCCGGAAACAGGAGGGTATGCTGTCCAGCCGCGCTCCATCAAAGACAGGACGCTTAAGGTGGGTCTGATTCCCGTAACCATGAACACGGCCTACACCATGACCATTAATGGGGCCAAGAAACAGATTGAGGACAAGGGGCTGGATATAGAACTGCTGGTACAGGCTCCGGCCAGCAATACAAGCACTATTACGGAACAGGGCAATATCATGGAGAGCATGATACAGCAGGGCGTGGATGCCATTGCGCTGGCAACCGAAAGCGACAATTCCATGCTTCCATATCTGAGGGCAGCGGCAGAAGCAGATATTCCGGTATTCCTGTTCAATATGACAGAGCTTGACAAGGACAATATTTATTATGTTTCCAGCATTGGTTATGACCAGTACAATGCAGGCCTGGAAATCGGCAAATATGTGGCAGAGCACTACGGGGACAAAGAAGTGAAGCTGGCGATACTGGAAGGCTATGCAGGAATTGTAAATACCATGAGAATCGACGGCTTTAAGGAGGGAATACAGGGTAAGGATAATATCCAGATTGTAGCTTCCCAGACAGCTGACTGGACAAGGGAGAAAGGCCAGAGCGTCACCGAGAGTATACTTACCTCTAATCCGGACATTAATCTGATTTTCGGCGATTACGATGAGATGGTGCTTGGCGGTCTGGTATCCATCAAAGAAAGAGGTTTGTTAGATCAGATTGATACCATTGGATACGGATGCACCAAGGACGGTGTGGCGGCGATTGAGAACAATGAGATGACTGCTACTATTGATGTGGGCGAATACGGCACAGGCATTGATATTATCGACGCCGTGAATGATTTCTGCATCGAGGGCAAGAGTGTGGAAAAGGTAATCAACCGGCCTTCCAAGGTATATGACAAGAACAACATAGGTGAGCTGGACCGGGTGATATTTGAATAATGACGGACTCATGGGCACAGCGGAAATGAATGCTGTGCCTGTCTTATATCAGGAGGAATCTGTATGGGGAATAAAAGAATGTTTATTATACCGGGCGGTATGATTGAATGCGACCTGGCTAATATGGTGGCTATGCCCGCGCTGGCAGATGCAGACAACAGGGAAACCGTGAGCCGCTGGGTAAAATCACCTGTTTATTATGTGCTCATAGAAAATGAGGAGGGACCGGTCCTGTTCGACACAGGATGCCATCCCAAGGCTATGACAGACCGATGGGACATGGGAAACAGGAAACGGACTCCGGTGGCCCTGGAGGAGAGCCATTTTGTGGTAAATGCCCTTCTGGGGCTGGGATACAGGCCGGATGATATTCCATGGGTTGTGGTATCCCATCTCCATGAGGACCATGCTGGGGGCCTGGAGTTTTTTAAAAAGTCACGGATTCTGGTAAGTGACCAGGAATTTACCCAGACCATGCGCATGTACGGATTGGGAAGGACCTCAGGCGGTTACATAAAAAAGGATATTGAAGCCTGGCTGGCAGCAGACCTTAACTGGGAAACCATGGATGAGGAGGAAGAGGAACTGTATCCGGGCATCCGTGTACTGAATTTCGGACCAGGCCATGCATACGGAATGATGGGATTACTGGTGACTCTGCCGGGAAGCGGCAATTATATAGTGGCATCAGACGCTGTCAATACTGCAATGAATTATGGTCCTCCTATGCAGTATCCGGGGCTGGCCTATGATACAAGGGGATTTGAGCGGACCATTGACCGCATCCGGAAGCTGGAAAACAGGTATCATGCCCAGGTTCTCTTCAGCCATGATATAGACCAGTACGAAACATACCGGAAAGCGCCTTTGGAGTGGTATGAATAGTAAGAGTGAGGTGGATGGATGTTTTCAGAAGAAGATGTTGTTTTAAAAATGGAAGGTATCTATAAAGCCTTCGGAAGTGTGAGGGTTCTGGAGGGTGTGGATTTGACCCTTCACAGGGGTGAGGTGTTAGGGCTTATCGGTGAAAACGGGGCAGGCAAATCCACTCTGATAAAGATACTCTGCGGAATCCACAGAATGGATAAGGGTTCCATTGTTCTGGGCGGAAAAAAGGTGGATATCCTAAATGCATCCCATGCCCAGAAATTGGGAATTAGTACTATATATCAGGAATTAAGCGTGATGCCGGACCTGAACGCGGTGCAGAACATATTCCTCAACCGGGAGCTGACGCCGCAGAGGACTCTGGTATCGCGCCTGAAGCAAAAGCAGATGAAGGAGATAGCGGGCAGGGTTTTGAGGGACAGCCTGAATGTGGACTTGGACTTGGACAGACCTCTGCGCTATCTGCCCCTGGCCCAGAAGCAGATGGTGGAGATAGCCAGAACCGTGTACGCTGATGCGCAGATCATTATCATGGATGAACCTACTGCGGCCCTGGAGGCCAACGACAGGGAACAGCTGTTTAAGGTTATCAGGCGGCTTAAGGAAGGAGGGCACTCCATCATATTTATTTCCCATCACCTGGATGAGCTGATGGAAATATGCGACAGAGTCAGCGTGCTGAGAGACGGTCAGAAAGTCTCGGAAGGGTATGTGAAGGATTATACGGTGGACCGCATCATATCAGCCATGGTGGGAAAGGAACTGAAGAACCAGTACCCTAAGACAAAGGTTCCCATAGGGGAGACCCTGCTGGAGGTGAAGGGACTCACTAAAAAGAGTACCTTTGAGGACATTTCCTTTGAACTTCACAAGGGGGAAATTTTAGGGCTTGCCGGCCTGGAAGGATGCGGTAAGAACGAAGTCATAAGAGCTGTGTTCGGGGCTGCGGCCTATGACAGCGGCACAGTGAAGATACATGGGAACAGCCTGGAGTCAGGCGGAGTCAGGAAAGCCATGGATGCCGGAATTGCGTTTGTGCCGGCGGAGCGGAAGGTGGACGGCCTTTTCCTGAAGCAGGACATAGCGTGGAACATGACCATTGCCTCCCTGAAGCAGATTTCCAGGGGCAGGACCCTGGCACGCCGGCTGGAGGACAGGGTTTCTGCAGATTATATGGAAAGGATGCGCGTCAAGGCAAAGGGAATCCGGCAGGGCATAAGCGCATTGAGCGGAGGAAACCAGCAGAAGGTGATGTTGGCCAGGTGGATGATGATGGGAGGGGACGTATTCCTTCTGGAGGAACCTACCAGAGGAATTGACGTGAATGCAAAGACAGAGGTCTATGAAGCCATCGGTGAATGTGTGAAGTCCGGAAAAGGCGTTGTCATTGTGTCCTCAGAGGAAGAGGAGGTCCTGGGCATCTGTGATAAAATCCTGGTGATGAAACAGGGAAGGGTAACCAGGGTTATGGATGCAAAATCAGCCACAACGGAAGAAATCAAGCATTACTCCGTGTAGCTGTATTTGATTGTAAATCTTATATCTGATATAATGGAGGGCATATGAAAAGTAAAGCATTAAAAAATGTACTCAATGTAAACGGGGTAGGAATCATAGGCATGTATCTGGTGGTGTTCATCGGACTCAGCATTGCATGTCCCAATTTCCTGAAATTCTCCAATATCATGATTGGAATACGGCAGGCGGTTTACACGGCCATCGTGGCCTTTGCAATGACCTTTGTCATCTCGCTGGGAGGAATCGACCTGTCCGTCGGCTCCACGGTAGGAATCAGCGGTATGGTCCTGGCTGCCATGATACTGGGCGGTTACAATATTTATCTGGCGATAGGCGTGGTAATTCTGTTAGGGGCATTCATCGGCCTGGTTAACGGCCTTCTAGTGACCAAGCTCAGGATTGCGTACTTTATTGCTACCCTGGGAACCATGAGCATACTGAGGGGTCTGATTTATGTGTATACAAAAGGAATACCGCTCTACGGTCTCAAGTATCCGGAAATCCAGTTTGTGGGTCAGGGATATATCGGGGTCATTCCGTTTCCAATTATTCTCACCCTCATTATCCTTTTGGTGTGTTATTATCTTTTCTATAAGACAAAGTTTGGAAGATACACAGTTTCCATTGGAAGCAATGAGGACGCAGCCAAGCTGGTGGGAATCAATGTGGATAAAATAAAGATTCTTGTTTTCATGCTGAGCGGGGTGCTCTGCGCCATTGTTGGCGTGATACTGGCATCCAGGAGCGAGGCCGCTGTACCGGAGGCCGGAAATGCGTATGAAATGGACGCCATTGCAGCTACTGTCATTGGCGGGACCAGCATGTCGGGAGGAAAGGGGAATATGGTGGGCACTGCCTTTGGGGCGATTCTCATGGCAACTATTAAAAATGGTCTGAGCCTGCTGAATGTTAATACCTTCTGGCATCAGGTGGTCATCGGTATCTTCATCCTGTTTGCAGTGGCGCTGGATGGATATGCATCCACCCGGGCGGCCAGGAATGGATAATGGTCTGGGGAGGGACGAGTCTGTTGAAGGTTTTGATTGCTGACGATGAGATTAATATTATTTTGCTGATAAAAAGCCTGATTGACCGCCAAAAGACAGATGTGGAAATCGCTGGGGAAGCAGGGGACGGAATTACTGCCCTGGAAATGGTGCGCCAGCTGAAACCTGACGTGGTGATAACCGATATCAGGATGCCGGGAATGAACGGAATGGATCTGATAAGGCATGTGAGAGAAGAACAGATCCCCGTGGAGTTTGTAATTATCAGCGGCTACAGTGAATTCGAGTACGCCAGAAGCGCGATTCAGTATGGTGTATCAGACTATTTGTTAAAGCCCATCAAGAAGGATGAGCTGAATGATGTCCTGGCCAAGCTGGAAAGCCAGAGGGCCAGCAGGAGAGAACAGCAGATGCAGTTCAACCTTATGGAGGACAGGCTGGCATCCAACAATGGGATACTGCGGAAGAACCTTTTGCAGAACCTTCTGACGGGGGACGGAGAGCTGTTCAGGCAGGCCCTTGGGACCGGGAAGGTTAAGGATATTTTCGATTACAGAGGCAGCTTCTTTACCGTGGCGGCAGTCAAGCTGGACTGTGTGTCGGATTCCGAATACCAGGTGCCTGAACAGGCAGTTGAAACCATAACTGCAAAAATCATGAGAAAGCTTAAGGCCTGCTGCCATGAAACGGAATTCATCATCAGCCGGTCCTGGGGCTATATCTGCCTGAACTACGATGGCGGAGAACCTGCCCTGGACCATATCTGTTCCGAGCTGGGGGAGATGCTGGAACGTACGGAATATAAAAACGACCTGTTTGAGATGACGGTGGGAATCGGCAGCCGGGTTTCATCCCTGGAACATCTGTCGGATTCCCTGGAAACGGCCGTTAAGTCCGTAATGCTGCGTATTGACCTGGGAGTGGGAAATATAATCCGCTATGACCGCCTGCCGGAGAATTATAAGAAGGATTCTTATCCCCTTCCCAAAGAGTTTGAGGTGAAGATGGAACGGCAGGTCCCTCTTCTGGCGGCCGGAAAGCTTGTACTTATTGGCGAGGAGGCCATGAACAGGGCGGTGGAAGGCCAGTACCGGTATTACAGGCTTTACGGCCTTTTGGAGGAGATGCTTGAGAGGACCGGTCTTGTATTTTCGGATATCATGAAGGACTATGAGATTCCCGATGCAGAGCCTTATATCAGGCGCCTGGAAAACTGTACCACTTTGAATCAGCTGAAGCTGGTGTGGGCGGATTACGTCAGTGTGAGCTGCGAGCTGTGCCAGAGACAGAAGGACGGCATGGGAAGCCGTCCGGTGCGGATGATTAAGGAGTATATCGGAGAGCATTACAGCGAGAACATTACGCTGAACGATATAGCCGATATCGTGTTCCTGAATCCCGCTTATCTAAGCGCCATGTTCAAAAAGGAGACAGGACAGACTCTCACCCAGTATCTGATAGATGTCCGTATTGACAAGGCAAAGGAAATGCTCAGAAATCCTGAGAGGACCATCGGAGAGATTGCCTGTATGGTGGGGTATCAGGATGAACGGCATTTCAGCAAGCTTTTTTCCAAGATGACCGGTGTGAAACCAACAGAATACCGCAGATTCTATGTTTGATGGATGGTGCCTATGATGAGCAAGCTGCAGACCAACCGTTCTTATTTTTATTTGCTGCTGGCAGACCGTATATTTGTGGTTCTGCTGTTTCTTTTCCTGTTTTTTGGCCTGTTAAGGACCAGGACAGGAATTTTTGTGGTGGTCCTGTTCTTTCTGTATCAGGCAGTGATGCTGGCGGTGTTCTGCGTCCGATTTCTGGGTCCGCTGAGGGAGATTGAGAAGATTTCTGAGATGATTGCGCAGCCTGAGCGCCATATGGCGGATTTAGAAGGGGGAAGGCCCATACACCGTCTGATTCAATATGTAAAGCAGTCAGTGGAAAATGAATACACCTCCCAGATGCTGGCATCCCAGGCGGAGATTCATGCCCTGCAAAGCCAGATTAATCCCCATTTCCTTTACAATACCCTGGATACCATACGCAGCATGGCCATCATACGGGATTCGGAGGACATAGCCCAGATGGCAGAGTCGCTGTCCATGCTGTTCCGATACAGCATAAGCAGGCCGGGCGAGATGGCTACTCTTAAAGATGAACTGGATAATGTGAAGAATTATCTGGTGATCCAGGGATACCGCTTTCCGGGAAAATTCAAGTATCAGCAGCGGATAGAGGATGAGGAACTTCTGCAGTACAAGCTTCCCGTGCTTACCATACAGCCCGTGATTGAGAATGCCATCCATCACGGACTGGAGACAAAGGTGGGAGGGGGACAGGTCAGCGTGTATGCCTACAGTACACAGGAACGCTTTATTATCCGCATTGCCGACAACGGAATGGGCATGACGGAACAGCAGATGGACAGTCTCAGGGAAAGGCTGTCCAAAGGCAGGTTTATCTATGAACAGGACAGAGACTTAAAAAAGCGGGGAAATACCGGAATTGCCCTTCCCAACGTGAACCAGAGGATTAAATTCTACTATGGGGATGATTATGGAATCAAGGTGTACAGTACGGCGGGCATAGGCACTATTGTGGAAATCATTCTTCCTGCAGCCGCGGATTCAAAGGGCGGTGAGTCATGAGAATAGAAAAGATACGGCTGGATGAGGTGAAAAAGACCTATGGAGATATAAAGGCCCTGGAGGACATCAGTCTTTCCCTGTACCAGGGGGAGCTGCTTTGTGTTGCAGGGCTCAGCGGAAGCGGCAAATCCGTGCTGGCGGATATCATCAGCGGCAGGACGTCAAAAGGCAGGGGAAGGATGTATGTGGACGGCAGACCGGCTGTATTTACATCCATCAGCCAGGCCCAGACTGCCGGAATTTTCTGTGTGCGGTATAGGACATCGGTCATCAATGATATTTCTGTGGAGGAAAATCTGTGCCTGCTGCAGAAACAGGGCTGTATGTCCTTTCCGGCCAGGCAGGGAATCATCCGCATGAGGGAGACACTTAAAACATTGGAGGTTGATTGCAGGCTTCAGGCCCCGGTGGCCAGTCTGAGTCTGATGGAGCGCCATACCATAGAAATATGCAGGGCCTTCTGTGCCGGCATGAAGGTACTGATACTGGACGGGATTGCAAGGGATTATACACAGAAGGAAACCGAGTATATGAAGAGGCTGGTCATACGTCTGAAAGAGAAGGGAATATCCATATTGTGGATAGATACAAGGCCGGAGATCATGCTGGACGCAGCGGACCGTCTGGCTGTACTGAGAAAGGGACGGCTGGCAGCCGTATTGTACCGGGAGGAATTTGACCGGCAGATGATCGACCGTATTATAATCGGTGAGAACCGGAAGGTGGGGCGGGAAATCATCCGGTCCCAGGCAGATCCCGAGGGGCGCGGTATGCTTCTGTCTGTGCGGGAGGTGCGGGCCACGGAACTGCGGGATGTGAGCTTTCATGTGTGTCCCGGCGAGGTGGTGGGTTTCATCCATCCGGATGACACATACTGCCGGGAAATCGTACGCCTTCTCAGCGGGGAGCTCAAGGTGGAATCAGGAAGCGCGTGGCTGGCTGGCCGTCAGGTGGAGCTGGCAGGTGGAAGAAAGAACATGGTCAGATACGGTTTTGGATATATTGAGGATTACAAGAAGAGTCTTTTTCCAAAGCTGGATGTGGCCGAGAACCTGACCATTGCCGGTTTGGAATACTTTGCTCCCGGAGTGGGGGTACGGGAGAAGCTGGAACAGGCGGTTGCCTGTGATTATCTGGCGCTGCTGGATATCCGGGAGGAAGATCTGAAACGGCCCATTGAGACACTGAGCCACAGGTGCCAGCTGAATGTGGCTTTGTATAAGTGGATTATAGCCAAGGCAAGACTGATTGTCATAGATAATCTGTTTTCGGGTACGGACATATTGATGAGAAATTCGGTCAGGGAATTTCTGGAATTTGCAAAGGGCAGGGGAATCGGTGTTGTATACTGTTCCCCTAATGAAAGCGAACTGTCGTCCGTGTGCGACAGGCTCTATGAATTAGCGGAAGGGAAGGTTTCCTGTAAGTAGCACATACAGGCAGCCTTCCCTGTTTTTCTGCATTTTTTCGTTTTCTATATAATTAAGAGACATGTAATAAAAAGTTCATTGAAAAAGTAAACTTATTTATGTATGATGTATCATGTATCCTATTTTGGAGAAAGTTGGGAGGAATTCATAAATGAAGAAACCATTCGTTAAAGGAGGTAAGGCCCTGACCCTGGCGGCGGCCCTGCTGTGCGGTGCGGCGTTCCTGGGAAGTTTTACGGCTTTGGCAGCTCAGGCGGAGAGTCAGACAGGCGCCCAGGCAGAAGCCCAGGTATTCACGCCGGGAGTGGCAGGCCAGATTACCTCCTGTAAGATTTCAGGAGATAAACAGAACGTTGAGATTGGATTTTCCAGCAGCGGGGATGTGACGGGAACAGACGGAAACATCTACGTCTTTGAGATGCAGCCTTACGAGGAAGAGCTGGGAAGCCGCAGCAATTTCATTGCTTCCTCACCTGCCTTAAGCGCTGCCTCGGTAAGCGTGCCCCTGAACCTGGGCACACCGCAGGATAAGCTTTACAGCCGGTTTGTCCTGGCTGTATTTGACGGAACTAAGTTCATCAAGGTCAGCCAGCCCCATTACATAACCAACCCGGAGCTGATTGCTAAGAACCAGACGCCTTTTAATGACCCTCTGACTAAGAAGGGTCTTGTGATTGAGATTGACATGCTCAGCGACGCCTTTGACCTGGGCGTGAAGCATGTGACCACCAATATCGCATTTTCCCAGATTATGGGAACCGGAATTGATTACCAGTATGACGGAAAGACGTACCATTTTAACAAAGGAGTGGTGGACGCTTATGACAAGACCATCAGCGCGCTGTCCAACAAGGGAATGACGGTTACGGTTATCCTGCTCAATGACTGGAATCCCAATACGCCGGATTTGGTGTATCCGGGCACACAGAAGAATTCCAATGCATTTTATTACATGTTCAACGCGGAGACTGAAGCCGGATTTGACCAGACCAAGGCAATCGCGTCCTTCCTGGCCCAGCATTACAGCGGCGACAATCCTAATTACGGCAAGGTGTCAAACTGGATTATCGGCAACGAGATTAACAACCAGCAGTGGAATTACATGGGGCCCATGGATCTGACGAATTATGTGAAGGCATACCAGAAGGCATTCCGGGTCATCTACACAGCCATCAAGAGCACCAATGCCAACGACCGGGTATATTTTTCACTGGACTATAACTGGATGAACGAGATTGACGGCAAGCTTAAGTACGGAGGCAAGGAGATTGTGGACAGCTTTAACTCTATAGCCAACACCCAGGGACAGATGGACTGGGGTCTGGCCTACCATCCATATCCATGCCCCATGACAGAGCCGGAATTCTGGGATGATCCGCAGTCCACAGGGCTGTTCACAAATGACTTTAACTCACCTGTCATCAATTTTGCCAACCTGAACGTGCTGACAGATTACTTTGTGCAGGATACCCTGAGGGCGCCCGCAGGCAATGTGCGCCACATCATCCTTACGGAGCAGGGCTTCACATCCTACAGCCCTACCAGGGGAAACATTCCGGAGATTCAGGCGGCGGCCTATGCTTACTCCTATTACCTGGTGGACAGCAACCCATATATTGACGCCTACACGGTCAGCCGTCAGGTAGACGCGCCCTCCGAGGCAAAGGACGGATTAAAATTCGGTCTGTGGGAGTGCGACATGAACCAGCCTAATCTGATTGTGGCTACCAAGCGCAAGAAGATATGGCAGGTATTCCGGGATATCGACAAGAAGAACGCCACCCTGGAGGCCACTGAATTTGCAAAGCCAATCATCGGCATCAGCAAGTGGTCGGATGTGGTTCCCAACTTTAAGTGGAAGAACCTGGAGAAATAACAGTTAAGGCCGGATCCGGTTGACAAACAAAATCCAGCGTGTAAAATATTTAAATATAAGCGCTTGCTGGCGGCGGCCTTTGGGGCCGCCGCTTTTTGGCGGGATACAATGTATGGACGAAAGGAATAACATATGGGCTTAATTGTACAGAAATTCGGAGGAACCTCTGTGGCTGACGCCGCCCGGCTGCGCCATGTGGCTGAAATTATCACGGATACATACAAAGCCGGCAACCAGGTAGTGGCAGTGCTGTCTGCCCAGGGGGATACCACCGACGAACTGATTGAGAAGGCAAATGAGATTAATCCCCTTGCCTCCAACCGGGAGATGGATATGCTCTTGTCCACCGGGGAGCAGATGTCCGTGGCCCTCTGCGCCATGGCAGTGGAGGCGCTGGGATATCCGGTTATTTCCCTGACCGGATGGCAGGCGGGAATGGTTACCAATACCGTGGCCAGGAATGCCAGAATCAAGAAGGTGGATACGGAGCGCATCGAGACAGAGCTGAATCAGAAGAAAATCGTGATTGTCACGGGATTCCAGGGAATCAACCGCTATGAGGATATCACCACCCTTGGCAGAGGCGGATCTGACACGTCCGCGGTTGCGCTGGCTGCCTCCCTTCGGGCGGACCTGTGCCAGATATACACGGATGTGGACGGGGTATATACGGCTGACCCCAGAATCGTGAAGGACGCAAGGAAACTGGATGAGGTCACCTACAATGAGATGCTGGAGCTGGCTACCCTGGGGGCCCAGGTGCTCCACAACCGTTCCGTGGAGATGGCAAAGAAATATAATGTGAAGCTGGAGGTGCTCTCAAGCTTTACAGGGCATCCGGGTACAAAGGTGAAGGAGGTTGCAAAACGCATGGAGAAATCATATATCAGCAGTGTAGCTAAGAATGTTAATATCGCAAGGATTGCCCTGATAGGGGTGCCCAATGAGATTGGCACATCCTTTAAGGTGTTTTCCCTGCTGGCCCAGAACCACATTAACGTGGACATCATATTACAGGGAATCGGCCATGAGGAGGGCAAGGACATCTGCTTTACCGTTGCCCAGTCCGACCTGGAGGCGGCTTCCGTGCTCCTGAAGGAGCATCAGGAGTCCATTGGCTTTGGCCGTCTGGAGACCAACAGCCATATTGCCAAGGTTTCCGTGGTGGGAGCGGGCATGATTAATCATCCTGGCGTGGCTGCCACCCTGTTTGAAGCTCTCTACGACGCCAACATTAATATCAACATGATATCCACCAGCGAGATTAAGATATCCGTACTGGTAGATGAAAAGGATGCGGAAAAGGCCGTACAGGTCATTCATGACAAGTTTTTTTCCATGGGTTAAGTAAATAATGGGTTTGTGACAAAAAAGAGTTGCGGCGGTTCACATATTTCGTGAAAGCCACAGCTCTTTTCGTATTTGCGAATCTTGAATTTCGTTAATATTTTCACCTTTTTAGTGGAAAAGAGCTTGCTATTTGACAAATTTATTATTATAATTGTATGTGGCAATATTTCTGCTTTTTTTTGCGACGGGCCTGAGAATGGGTTTTCCGTTGCTTAGATATTGTTAAACTTATGAATGATGGAGGACTGGAAAATGAGTAATTCAGCACAAACTTCAGCAAGCAGCCGCATAGCAGCCCTGCTTGATGAGAACAGTTTTGTTGAAGTCGGAGCCTATATAACGGCCAGAAGCACTGACTTTAACATGACTGAGCAGGAGACCCCCGCTGACGGTGTGGTTACCGGCTACGGTACCATCGGCGGATGCCTGGTGTATGTATACAGCCAGGATGCGTCTGTATTAGGCGGCTCCATGGGCGAAATGCATGCAAAGAAAATCTGCAACATCTATTCCATGGCTATGAAGATGGGAGCACCTGTAATCGGTTTGGTAGACTGTGCAGGTCTGCGTCTTCAGGAGGCGACCGATGCCCTGGACGGCTTCGGCAAGCTGTACTTAAGCCAGACCATGGCTTCCGGCGTGATTCCTCAGATAACAGCAATCTTTGGAACCTGCGGCGGCGGCATGGCAGTATCTGCCGGCATCACAGATTTCACCTTCATGGAAGAGAAGTCCGGCAAACTGTTTGTTAATTCACCTAACGCCATTGACGGCAATTATAAAGAGAAGTGTGATACCTCCAGCGCAGATTTCCAGAGCAGGGAATCCGGACTGGCAGATTTCACAGGAGATGAGTCTTCCATTATCGCTCAGATCCGCACCCTGGTTTCCATTCTTCCGGCCAACAACGAGGATGATATGTCATACGGAGAGTGCCAGGATGACTTAAACCGTATCTGCGATAATATCGAGGGATGCACCGGTGACACGGCCCTGGCCCTGACATTGATATCCGATAACAGCTTCTTCATGGAGGTTAAGAAGAATTATGAACCTTCCATGGTGACCGGTTTCATCCGCCTGAACGGGACAACCATCGGATGTGTGGCTAACCGTACGGAAATCTATGAGAACGGAGAGAAGAAGGAAACATTTGAGCCTGTCCTGTCCGGCAAGGGCTGCGACAAGGCAACTGATTTCATTCATTTCTGCGACGCATTCAATATTCCTGTACTCACACTGGTGAACGTAAAGGGCTACAAGGCCAAGATGTGCAGCGAGAGAAGGATTGCAAAGGCAGCCGCACGCCTTACCTATGCTTATGCCAATGCCAGCGTTCCCAAGGTAACAGTAATTGTTAAGGAAGCATTCGGAAGCGCATACCTGACCATGGGCAGCAAGTCCATCGGTGCTGACGTGGTATATGCATGGCCTGGTGCTGTCATCGGTATGATGAATCCGTCTGAGGCAGTTAAGATTATGTATGCAAAGGAAATCGCCGCATCCGGTGATGCCGCCGCACTCATCAATGAAAAGACAGCAGAGTACACCACACTTCAGTCCAGCGCTGTAGCAGCAGCCAAGAGAGGATATGTAGATGATATAATTAAGGCAGGGGAGACCCGTCAGAGGGTAATCGCAGCCTTTGAAATGCTGTTCACAAAGAGAGAGGACCGTCCGTCTAAGAAGCATGGCACGGTTTAAAGAGAGGTGACAGGTATATGAGACGATTAATGAAACGAGTGGCAGCAGCAGTTCTGATGGCCGCCTGCCTGTTGAGCCTGTCAGCCTGCTCAGCAAAACAGGATGAAGCCGGGACAGCTCCCCGGATTGCCACGGACGGAACTCCTGTAGATGATATGATGGCAGAGTATGCCAAGCTGACAGCGGTCCAGTCTCTGGGTGTCAGCACGGATGGGCTGATTGCACAGAAGGTCATGTCGGAAGCCCAGGGTAATGCAGTTATGGCAGCCATCTGTGAAGAGCAGATTAATGCAAGGAAGGAACTGGGGGAAGTCAGAAGCATTGACATTGAAGACGCAAGCGTGGTACAGATGGCAGATGGTACCTATACCGTTATGCTGCCTGTCGCATTCACCGAAGGTTCCATGCAGTATGTCATGAATCTGAATATGATTTCCCAGCAGATAGTTGATGCGGAATTCACTGAGCTTGCTTCAAATGAAGAAGAGGGCAAGACCATCGGGCAGCTGATGGAAACAGCTACCGTATATGCGGTAATCGGTATCGGCACCGTGTTCGCAGTCCTTATATTCATCAGCCTGCTGATTGCCTGCTTTAAGTTCATTCACAAGTGGGAGACAGGCCAGAAGGAAAAGGCAGCGCCAGCGCCAGCACCAGTTGCACCAGCACCGGTTAAGGCGGCAGCACCTGTACCTGCGGCAGGCGAAGACCTGATGGGCGACGCCGAGCTGGTGGCAGTGATTTCGGCAGCCATTGCAGCATATGAGGGAACTTCTTCTAACGGACTGGTGGTTCGTTCCATCCGCCGTGTACAGAGGTCTAAAGGCAGATAAGAGGACGGGAAACGTTCCATAACTATTTTCATTCAGGAGGAATTGAAATCATGAAGAATTATACAATCACAGTTAATGGTAAAGCATATGCAGTAACCGTAGAAGAAGGCGCTGTATCCGGCATTGCAGCAGCCCCGGCAGCACCAGCAGCTCCTGCAGCACCAGCCCCGGCAGCACCAGCAGCAGCTCCTGCTCCTGCAGCAGCTCCGGCAGGCGCAGCAGGCTCTGTCAGCGTATCCGCACCTATGCCTGGCAAGGTAGTGGCTGTTAAGGCAGCGGTAGGACAGGCTGTGAAGAAGGGTGACGTAATCCTGGTTCTGGAAGCCATGAAGATGGAAAATGACATCGTGGCTCCTCAGGACGGAACCATTGCCAGCATTAATGCGTCCACCGGCGATTCCGTTGAATCCGGCGCGGTATTAGCTACTCTGAACTAATTATAGAGATGAGCCCATAGCAATGTGGGATTCATTATGGAGGGAACATTATGGATTTTGGCAATATAATTAACAACCTGCTGAACCAGATGGCGTTTTTCCATCTGGGAGCAGGCAACTATGTAATGATCGTAGTGGCCCTGGTGTTCTTATACCTTGCTATCAGGAAGGGATTTGAACCCCTGCTGCTGATTCCGATTGCATTCGGTATGCTGCTGGTTAATATTTATCCGGATATCATGTATTCTCCGGAACAGACGTCCAACGGAACAGGCGGACTTCTGTGGTACTTCTTCCAGCTGGATGAGTGGAGCATTTTGCCCTCCCTTATCTTCCTGGGCGTTGGAGCCATGACAGACTTTGGCCCCCTTATCGCAAACCCAATCAGCTTCCTTATGGGAGCTGCCGCACAGCTGGGTATCTACTCTGCTTATTTCTTCGCCATCCTGTTAGGGTTCTCCGGCAAGGAATCAGCAGCCATCTCCATCATCGGCGGTGCGGACGGCCCTACATCCCTGTTCCTGTGCAGTAAGCTGGGACAGACCCAGATCATGGGACCTATCGCGGTTGCGGCTTACTCCTACATGGCGCTGGTTCCAATCATCCAGCCGCCATTTATGAAGCTTCTGACAACTGAGAAAGAGCGTAAGATTAAGATGGAACAGCTTCGTCCTGTATCCAAGCTGGAGAAGATTCTGTTCCCCATCATCGTAACCATCGTGGTATGCCTGATCCTGCCATCCACAGCACCTCTGGTAGGAATGCTGATGTTAGGCAACCTGTTCCGTGAGAGCGGCGTTGTGAAGCAGCTGGCTGATACGGCAAGCAATGCCCTGATGTATATTGTGGTTATCCTGCTGGGTACTTCCGTAGGCGCCACCACCAGCGCTGATGCATTCTTAAATGTAACCACTATCAAGATTGTTGCCCTGGGCCTGACCGCATTTATCTTCGGCACCATCGGCGGCGTGCTTTTAGGCAAGCTCCTCTGCAAGATTACAGGAGGAAAAATCAATCCGCTTATCGGTTCTGCCGGCGTGTCCGCAGTTCCTATGGCAGCCCGTGTATCCCAGAAGGTGGGTTCGGAAGCAGATCCGACCAACTTCCTGCTGATGCACGCAATGGGACCAAACGTTGCAGGCGTTATCGGCACCGCTGTTGCGGCCGGTACCTTCATGGCAATATTTGGGGTATAATGGCATAATATATTGACAATGACAGCCGTTTCGCCTGGCCTGGGAAAGCACCTGCCAGGCGCGGGCGGCATGTATCGCACAAGCGCCTTAAAGACAGGCGCCAAATGCTCATAACGAGGAGGATTATAACTATGGCAGAGATAGAAAAGAGGCCAGTGAAGATTGTGGAAACCGTCCTTCGTGACGCCCACCAGTCTTTGCTCGCAACCAGAATGTCCACAGAGCAGATGCTGCCCATTATTGATAAGATGGACAAGGTAGGCTACCATGCAGTTGAGTGCTGGGGCGGCGCTACCTTTGATTCCTGCCTCCGTTTCCTGAAGGAAGATCCATGGGAGAGACTGAGGAAACTGAGAGACGGATTTAAGAACACCAAGCTGCAGATGCTGTTCCGCGGACAGAACATCCTGGGATATAACCACTATGCGGACGATGTAGTGGAGTACTTTGTACAGAAGTCCATTTCCAACGGTATTGATATCATCCGTATCTTTGACTGTCTGAACGATATCCGCAACCTGGAGACAGCTGTAAAGGCTACCAACAGGGAAAAAGGACATGCTCAGATTGCGCTGTGCTATACACTGGGCGATGCCTATACCCTGGATTACTGGAAGGATATTGCAAAGAGAATTGAGGACATGGGCGCTGACTCCCTGTGTATCAAGGATATGGCAGGTCTGCTGACACCATATGCGGCAGCAGAGCTGGTACAGGCGCTGAAGGAAGGAACAAGCCTTCCTATCGACCTGCATACCCACTACACATCAGGCGTTGCTTCCATGACTTATTTAAAGGCAGTAGAGGCAGGATGTGAAATCATCGACTGCGCCATGTCGCCTCTGGCTCTGGGAACCAGCCAGCCGGCCACTGAGGTTATGGTGGAGACCTTCCGCGGCACCCCATATGACACCGGCTATGACCAGACACTGCTGGCTGAGATTGCAGACCATTTCCAGCCCATACGTGAGCAGGCCCTTAAGAGCGGCCTTCTGAACCCGAAGGTTCTGGGAGTTAATATCAAGACTCTTCAGTATCAGGTGCCGGGCGGAATGCTGTCCAACCTGGTAAGCCAGTTAAAAGAGGCCGGACAGGAAGACAAGTACCGCCAGGTTCTGGAGGAGATTCCGAGAGTGCGTAAGGACTTCGGCGAGCCTCCGTTAGTTACACCGTCATCCCAGATTGTAGGTACACAGGCTGTTATGAACGTTATCATGGGCGAGCGCTATAAGATGGTTCCAAAGGAATCCAAGAAAATCATGCTTGGTGAATTCGGCCAGACAGTTAAGCCCTTTAATCCGGAAGTGCAGAAAAAGATTATCGGCGACGAGACACCCATTACCTGCCGTCCTGCCGACCTGATTGCTCCTCAGCTTCCTCAGTTTGAGAAGGAATGCGCGCAGTGGAAGCAGCAGGATGAGGATGTTCTCAGCTATGCGCTGTTCCCGGCAGTGGCCAAGGATTTCTTCGAGTACAGGGCTGCCCAGCAGACCAAGGTGGACAGCAGTGCTGCCGACAAGGACAGCAAGGCTTATCCGGTCTAATTGCAGTTATAAATGAAATAAAAGAAGGCAGTCTCCATATCAGTTGCAGATGTGGAGGCTGCCTTTTTGCGTGCCCGGCGGGCACATGTTCTATAGTTTCTGGACCAGATGGATCTTTTTGTACTTTACAGGGGAGATGCCGTACTCTTTTTTAAACAGATGATAAAAATAGTTGATGCTCTGAAAGCCGCTTTCATATATTACGTCTACAATCTCCATATCTGTGTGTATCAGAAGATTAGCAGCATAGTTAAGCCGTTTTCCGTTGATGTAGGCAGAGGGGGTGATTCCCAGATGCTTACGGAAGATTCTGCAGATGTGTTCCGGGGAACGCTGTGTCTGGCGGACAAGATAATCCATTCCCATGGTCAGGTTTTTGGGATTGGATAATCCCTCCAGTGCAGGAACAAGCCAGGCCGGCAGATTGGAGGCATCTGAGGACCTTTTTTGTTTTTCCAATTCAGGAATGATATAGGAATACATAATGTCAATAAGGATTGCTCTGAGATGGGTATTTTTTTCCTCCATATCAGAAGATGACAGCTGGTTAAGAAAGGACAAACGATTTTGGATCATCAGCGTGTCAATGGTGCTTAACCGGACAATCGGGGAGTGGGAACCAGCAAACAGTTCTTTGCGCGGGGCCTGAGAGTTATAAAGGTAACCAAAAAGAGAATTTACCGTATAAGCCGGAAAGGCCAGATTAATATGTACAGAGTCCCCGGTCTGTATTTTGGTGTGGATATCACCGGGACGGATAAGAAGCAGATTTCCCTGCCCAAGTTTGATTCGGTCATTATTTAACAAAATATCCAGTGAATTTTCAGTTACTAGTATGATTTCATAAAAATCATGGACCTGTGGGTATTCATTTGCATCAATCAGTGTACGGATTGAGTAATAGACCTCGCAATCCATGGGGAATACAGATGGAGTATTTACATTTTTAGCCGAAATTTGCATAAGTGAAATTCCTTTCCCTGCCCAATTATCCGGTTCTTTTTGTCTAAATATCAATATAAAACAATAAATATCAAAAGTAAAGAAGATTTGGGGAATAAAATAAGATATAGTAAGAACATAAATGAATGAGCTCATTTAAATGAAAACAAAAACTATGTAATGATATTAGGAGGCAGGCTTTATGAGGAAGATAGCGTTAGCAGCAATGATATTAGGAATGGCCGGTGTATTGGGTGCGTGCAGCATGGATGGAGACGGGGCAGCCAAGACAGCAGAGGGAACAACCGTTGCCCAGGAGACAAGCCAGGCAGAGAAAGGTCAGAAGGAGAAGGCCGGAGAAGGGGAAGAGCAGACAGATACGTCTGGTGCAGGGAAGTCAATTGCAGGTATTGTGTTCCAGGAAGACCAGTTTTTTAAGCTGATGTCGGCAGGATATGAGGCTGCTGCAAAGGATCTGGGGTATGAAATCCAGCTTTCCAATGTCACAAATGACCAGATGAAAGAAACTGAGCTGGTAAATACATATACGGCACAAGGAGTCGCAGGCATCGCCATCTCCCCTCTGTCCGCAACGATTTCTCCGGAGGCACTTAAGGTTTCAAGCGATAAAGGGGTCAAAATCTGTGTGGCCAATACAGCCATGGACTCATACCCTTTTTCCATAGCAGCCTATACCTCGGATAATTATGCCTTCTGTAAACAGACTGGCGAGATTGCGGTGGACTTTATTAAGGAAAAATATGGGGATGAAAAAATCAAGCTGGGAATCCTTCAGTTTAAGACTCAAATTCCGGAAACCTCAGCAGAGAGGGTCAACGGCTTCCTTGCTGCTCTGGATGAGGGCGGGGTAAACTATGAGATTGTTTCCAACCAGGATGCATGGCTCCAGGATACAGCCATTGCAAAGGCAGGAGACATGCTGGCCGCCAACCCGGATATTGATATCATGTTTGCTGCCAACGACGGCGGAACCATCGGTGCTGTTATGGCAGTGGAAAATGCAGGACAGGCAGGCAAGACCTTTGTATTCGGTACCGACGCGTCTGAACAGATTGTGGATTTGCTGAAAGCAGATAATGATATTCTTCAGGCCGTCACAGGACAGGACCCGTTTCAGATTGGATATAAGACGGTTGAGACTCTGGTTCAGTCCATTGAAGGAAAGGATGTGGCGGACCAGGGAAAGACAGTGATTGTGGAAGGTATACCGTTAAGGCGCGGCGATACAAAGCAGCTGGATGATTTTATGTCAGACCTTAAATCCAAAATGTAGCTGAGTTCGGTACCGGTAAGAATAAGGAGTATGCCATGAGCATTTTGAGAACGGAAGGGATTATAAAGGATTATCCGGGAACAAGAGCATTGGATGATGTCACCGTATCCTTTGACAGCGGAAAAGTCCATGCCTTTATCGGAAAGAACGGGTCGGGAAAATCAACCCTGGTTAAAGTATTTGCAGGCGCCATTCAGCCCACAAGCGGACATTTTTATCTGGATGATGAGGAATTGCATTTCAGTACACCGGTGGAAGCACTGAACAAGGGAATCGCCACTGTATATCAGGAGCTGAGTCTGGTTCCCCATCTCTCAGTGGCGGAAAATATATTTTTGGGACGTCTTCCGAAGAAGGGACGTCTGGTAGACTGGAAGAGGACGTATCAGATGGCAGGAGAGCTGCTGCATGCAATGGGCGTAGATATTGACCCCCATGAAAAAGTGTTCAGGCTCAGTATGTGGCAGTGCCAGGTGGTGGAAATTACCAAGGCCATGAGCTTTAAACCGAAGGTGCTTATGCTGGATGAGCCCACATCGGCTCTGGCCGCCAATGAAACCCAGAAGCTGTTTGAGGCAATACGGATGTTAAAAAAGCAGGATGTAATCATTATCTACATCTCCCACAGGCTACAGGAGCTGTGGGAGATTGCAGACAGCGTTACAGTACTGCGGGATGGAAAATACATAGGAACAGAGCCAATCAGTTCGCTGCAGCACAAGGATATCATTACTATGATGTTCGGTGATGTGGAAATCAAGGAAAGACCCGGAGACCTTAAGGTACAGGATGGAATCATCATGGATGTAAAACATCTTACCCGCAAGGGGAAGTTCCAGGATGTATCCTTTCAGCTGAGAAAGGGAGAGGTATTAGGAATTGCAGGAATGCTGGGGTCCGGCCGTACAGAGCTGCTGCGCTGTATATTTGGCGCAGACCCTTACGACAGCGGTGAAATCCTGGTGGACCAGAAAACTGCTCCCAAAAATGCCGGTCCCATCGGAATGATGCAGATGGGACTGGGGCTGACGCCGGAAGAGAGAAAAACACAGGGGGTGATTTTGATTCATTCCATCCGTGATAACCTCTGCTATGCCAGTATGGATAAGATGACACAGCGCCATGTGATAAATGAAAAAACCAGAAAAGAATTTTCAGAGAGACAGATTAGGGATTTACAGATTAAAATTCCGGATTTGATGGCCCCGGTAAGCTCTCTTTCCGGCGGCAACCAGCAAAAGGTAATTATTGGAAACTGGCTGAATACAGCTCCCAAGATTATGATGTACGATGAACCCTCCAGAGGAATAGATGTAAAAGCAAAACAACAGATTTTCCAGATTATGTGGGAGCAGTCCAGAAAAGGAATATCCAGTATTTTTGTGTCATCAGAGCTGGAGGAACTGGTGGAGGTATGTCACAGGATTCTGATTATGCATATGGGAAAAATCGTTGGAGAAGTGTGTCTGGACGACCATGTTACCATAGATGCATTATACGCGTATTGTATGGGAGGAAAAGTAGAATGAAATCTGTAAAAATCGACTCATTGCATATGGAACTATTTTCCGGCAAAAAAACAAAGAATTTAATTCTGGACCACCTGATTGAAATTCTGCTGCTGGCTCTGATTATAGGCGTAAGTATTGCGGCGCCGTCCTTTCTGAAATCGGGAAATATCTTAAATATATTGCGGAATGCGGCTATGAAGGGTGTCATTGCTTACGGAATGTGTCTGGTAATCATTTCTGGTGAAATAGACCTGTCCGTTGGCTCCCAGGTAGCTTTAAGCGGAGTGCTGGCAGGATTTATCTCAAAGGGACTTGCTGAGGCAGGAATCATGCCCATTGAGCTTGGCGCTTTAGTGGGAATTGCAGCAGCCACCCTGGTGGCTCTCTTGACAGGATTGTTCCACGCATGGGCCAGACAGAAATTTAATATGCCCAGTTTCATTATCACACTGGCTACTCTGAATGTGATGTATGGTTTTGCGGCCATTGTGTGCGGCGGATTTCCTATCGCCAATGCCTTTCCAACCTGGTATGCCTTTCTGGGAAGCGGAAGGATTCTGGGAATACCCTTTCCTGCCATTGTTTTTATCTTAATCTTCCTGTTTTTTTGGTTCCTGACAGAGAAAACTGACCTGGGAAGAAGAATTTACGCAGTGGGAGGTAATGCGGAGGCTGCCCGTTTAAATGGAATCAGTGTGTGGAAAACCAGGATTTTTGTCATGTGTATGGTGCAGCTGATGTGTGTATTGTCAGGTATTATGAATTCCGCACAGGTCCGTTCTGCCACATTTACCTTTGGCCGCGGCTGGGAGACGCAGATTATATCCTCTGTAGTAATCGGCGGAACCAGTATGTTGGGCGGCATTGGAACCATATGGGGAACTTTAATAGGCGTATTATTTACAGGTGTAATCACCAACGCCATGACATTGCTGAATGTAAACGAATTCATGCAGTATGTGATTAATGGCGCCCTGATGTTTTTCGCAGTTATGTTTAACACATACATGACGAAAAAAAGAAATAATTAATGAGAGTGGCTTGGAGGAAGGAAATGAAGCTGGGAGTCGGATTATATCGTTACATGCTAAAGGATGAGGAATTTACATTTGCAAGACAGTGCGGATGCTCGGATGTAATTATCCATCTGGCAAATTACTACGATGGAGAAAATGATATTGTCAAAGCTACGGATGAAAAGGAAAATTACGGAATCGCCAGAGCAGGGGAGTCTGTTTGGAGTCTGGACCACATGATGGCGCTCCAGAAGCAGGCAAAGGAAAAGGGGCTTAATATTTACGGAATTGAGAATTTCAGTCCGGCGGACTGGTATGATATATTGCTGGATGGACCTAAAAAGGAAGAACAGATGGAGCATCTGAAGGAAATTATACGCAATGCAGGAAAAGCAGGTATACGCTGTTTCGGATATAATTTCAGTCTTGCTGGAGTGTGGGGCCACCAAAAAACAAAAAAGGCCAGAGGAGGAGCGATCAGTACCTGTTTTCATGCCGGACAGCTCAATCTGGATGCCAGGATTCCAAAGGGTGAGATATGGAATATGACCTATGCAGAGAATGCCCGGGGAGAATACATAGAAGATATCGGATACGAGGAATTGTGGAATAGGCTTAAATGGTTTCTGGAGCGTATTCTTCCGGTGGCAGAGGAGGCAGGAGTAATGATGGCCCTGCACCCGGACGACCCGCCTATGCCATTTTTAAGAGGTACTCCGCGCCTGGTCTACCAGCCGCAGCTGTATCAGAAAGTGCTGGACCTGGTTCCAAGTCCCTGCAATGGAATTGACTTTTGCATGGGAAGTATCCAGGAGATGACAGATGGAAATATCTATGATGCCTTGGAGCAGTATTCCTCCCAGGGAAAGATTGGCTATGCCCATGTCAGGAATGTACGGGGCAAGGTTCCGGATTATACGGAAGTATTTGTGGATGACGGGGATATCAATATAAAAAGAACATTGGAGATTTTAAAAAAGAATCACTTTGAAGGTGTTCTGATTCCTGACCATACGCCGCAGATTCAGTGCCAGGATACATGGCATGCGGGAATGGCCTTTGCTCTTGGATTTATAAGGGCGGAGTTAATGGGGCTGGAAGGATAGGAAGATAAAAGGAGGTCTGTATATGCAGTTATTTGATTTAACGGATAAGAATGTCCTGATTACAGGAGGAACCAGGGGAATTGGCTTTGCAATTGCACAGGGAGTGAAGCAGGCAGGCGGCAGGGTATGGATTCATGGCAGCAGTGAGGACAGGACCAGAAGGATTGCAGAGGAAAATGGATTTGACTATCTTTACGGCGACCTGAGAGACCAGGATGGGTTAGACGGAATGCTGCGTCCTTTCCTGTCCAGGGAGGACAGACTGGATGTGCTGATTAACAATGCCGGCTTTGAGACTCACAGCGCCATTGAAAATGCTGAGGAGGAGTCAATGGACGCCATCTACAATGTAAATACCAAGTCGCCTTATTTCCTGCTGCAGAAGCTGCTTCCGGCTCTGAAAAAGGCCGGGCGGGCATCCGTCATTAACGTGACCTCCATTCATCAGAAGGTGCCTGTGCGGGAAAATGGCTATTACTGTATGGCTAAAGCATCGTTAGGTATGTTTACCAAGGTGGCTGCCCTGGAGTTGGCCAAGTATGGAATCCGTGTCAATAATCTGGCCCCCGGCGCCATTCTTACGGATATGAACCGTGAACTGGTGGAGGCCATGGATTTTGAACAATGGATTCCCATAGGACGGGTTGGCCGTGCGGATGAGCTGATTGGCCCTGCCGTATTCCTGGCTTCTGACGCCTCCTCCTATGTAACCGGAACCACATTGTATGTGGACGGTGGGTACAGTGAAAATCTGCTGCGGTATTAAAGGCTGGGAAGTGGAATTGCGGAGTGGGGATGCAGATTGGCATTGCAAAGAGCGCAGAAAGGAGAGTGGCAATGTACAGCCGTAATTATGGGTGCAGGATCACAGACCAGATAATCATGGATGGCAACAAGGCGGTTGTCATGGAAAATCAAAAGCTGCGGCTGACGTTTTTGGCTGACAGGGGCATGGACTGTGTGGAAATGCTGTACAAGCCGGAGGATATTGATTTTATGTGGCGGTCTCCGGCGGGGCTTCATAAAAGAAGTGAGTATCTGTCTAATTCCGGGGACAGTCTGGGGAATTACCTGGACCATAATTCGGGAGGATGGCAGGAGATACTTCCCAACGGAGGAGGAGAGTGCAGCTACAAAGGCGCTTGTCTGGGGATGCACGGGGAGATTTCAAGTGTGCCGTGGGATTGCAGGATCATAAAGGATTCTGAGGAGGAGGTTGTCCTTAAGGCATGCATTACCACCCTGCGTTCCCCGTTCCGTCTGGAGAAGGAAATATCCTTAAAGAGGGATGAAAGCGCCATCACAATCCGGGAAAGCCTTACCAATCTGGCAAAGGAGCCAATGGAACTTATGTGGGGCCATCACCCCACCGTGGGAAAACCTTTTCTGGATAGCAGCTGCCGGATTGACACAAATGGGACCGTGGGTTTCTCCATGGATCAGCCCGATTTTGAGACACAGCGTCTGAAGCCGGGAACCAGGTTTGCATGGCCTGCGCCCGGCAATGGAGTGGACTTTTCAAACGTGCCGGGGGAGGATGCTGATACTGCGGATATGGTTTATATAACCGGTTTTCCGGAGCGTGCCTGGTACCGGGTACATAATGAAAACAAAAATATAAGTTATGGAATGAGCTGGGACGGGAAACTGTTCCCATATATGTGGATGTGGCAGGTAAGCGGTGGTTCTTATGGATATCCATGGTATGGAAGAACTTATAACCTGGCGCTGGAGCCATGGACCAGTTACCCGTCATCGGGTTTAATAAAGGCCATTGAGAATGGAAGCGCTCTCTGTCTTGAGGCAGGGGAGGTAAGGCAAACAGAACTTTGCTTCTGGATTAAAAAGGAGGAGATATAAAATGGTGTTAAAAAAACATGAATTGCTGGAAGTTATAAAGAAAGAGCTGTATACTCCTGTGGTAGGGGATATACTGGACCAGATGGGATTATACCACCAGTTTCTCCCCCAGGCAGTCCGGCCCCTTAGGGATGATATGAAGCTGGCAGGTTATGCTATGACCGTTTTAATGATTGATGTATTCGGCCAGCAGAAAAAGCCCTTTGGTTATTTGACAGAGGCGCTGGATGACTTGCAGGAGGACGAAATTTATGTGGCTGCCGGAGGTACCATGCGCTGCGCGTATTGGGGAGAGCTTTTAACGGCCACTGCAAAAAAGCGTGGGGCGGCAGGTGCAGTTGTCAATGGATGGCATAGGGATACGCCTCAGGTGCTGGACCAGAACTGGCCTGTATTTTCCAGGGGATGTTATGCCCAGGATTCTTCTGTGCGCACCCAGGTGGTGGATTACCGCTGCCGGATTGAAATAGAAGGCGTAACCGTTATGTCCGGCGATTTGATCTTTGGTGATGTGGACGGTGTTCTGGTTATTCCGGCAGAGCATATTGAATATGTGATTGAAAAAGCCCTTGAAAAAGCAAGAGGAGAGAAGAACGTAAGAAAGGCTATTGAGAAAGGCATGAGCGCGACGGAGGCATTTGCTACCTTTGGTATACTTTAGTACCTATCTTTTTGAAACAATGTTTTTTCAAACAGGTTACGGGGAGGGATGTATGATGGAATATAGGATTTATGCAGGAACATATGCGGGTGCGGATGAAAATGGTATTTTCAGATACAGGATGGATGGAAACAGCCAAATACTGGAAAGGGAACTGGCTCTTCCGGGTATTTCAAACCCATCGTATCTGGCCCTTTCGCAGAACGGGACCATGATGTATGCAGTGATGGAGGATATGGAGTATCATGGGAAAGCGGGGGGAGGCGTTTGCGCCATAAAATGCCGTGAGAATTCTCTGGAAATTCTCAATTCCAGAGGAACTACGGGTACCCTTCCCTGCCATGTGACCCTGGATGAGGAAGCTGGGGTTATTTATGCGGCTAACTATATGAGCGGAAGCCTGTCCATGTTTCCTCTGATGCCGGATGGAAGTTTAGGGGAAATGAGTGACTGCAGACAGCATAAGGGAAAAGGACCCAACACCCTGCGCCAGGAAGGCCCCCATGTGCATTTCAGCGGTCTGTCTCCGGAAAAGGACGGAATCTGGTGTGTGGACCTGGGCCTGGACCGTATATTATTTTATGGAATAGATGTTCATACCATGACCCTTAGCCATAGGTCGGAGCGGGATATTATGCTGCCAAAGGGAACCGGCCCCAGGCATTTCGTGTTTCAGCCGGGAAACGCGCACAGGATGTATGTGGTCTGTGAATTGAGTTCAGAGGTGTTTGCGGTGAATATATTAAAAGAGGGATGCCAAATATTGCAGAGGATTTCCTCCCTGAGCTCACCGAATGATAAAAGCTCCTGTGCAGCCATCAAATGTTCGGAGGACGGCCGTTTCCTATATGTGTCCAACCGCGGAGACGACAGCATTGCTGTATTCAGGATTGATCCAAAAAACGGCCTTCTCCATCTGGTGCAGATAGAAAAGGCCGGAGGCAGGACTCCCAGAGATATTCTGGTACTTAAGGACATGCTTTTGTCTGCGAACCAGGACAGCAATACCATTACATATTTCTATAGGAATGAAGATACGGGAATCCTGACGCGGAGGACGGGAGAGACTTCCTGTCATGCTCCTGTCTGCCTTACTGCCGTCCCCACTGCATAGCCCCGCTGGCATCCAGCATTCCGCCGCTTAATACCTTGCCGTTCAGGCTGTCCATCTTGCGGGCTGAGGCCAGGATTACGTTTTTGATGTCTGTCAGGCTCAATTCTGGTCTGGAGGTATAGAGCATGGCTGCTGTGCCGGTGACCATGGGAGCGGCCATGGAGGTGCCGCTCATGAAGGCGTAGCCATTGTCCGGGGTGATGCCCAGGATGAAGGTGCCGGGGGCAGCGATGTCCACGCTGCCCGCGCCGAAGTTGGAGCTCTCATCCAGTTTGCCGTCAAACATCAGGTTGGCTACGGTTATCACGTTGTCAAAGGGAAGGGAGGCGGGGTAAATGGGGGAGGCGTCTATGTTATAGCCGATTGCGTTGTCATCCCCGTTGCCCGCGGCTACAATGAAAAGCATTCCGGAGTCGCGGATAGCTGCCTTGAATTCTTCGGTGCAGTTCTGGGAGCCGAAGCTCAGATTGCATATCTGGGCGCCGTTGGCCTCCGCATATTTGATGGCTGCAATCACATTGTCCGGTGAACCCTTTCCCTCTTCTCCTCCCAGGGCCTTTACAGGCATGATTTTTACGTAATTGTTGTCGGCTATTCCCACGATGCCGCCGTTATCCTTGGAGGCCGCAATGGTGCCGGCTGCATGGGTGCCGTGGACGTCCTCCGGGCCTTCGTAAACCTGGTTGGTATTGCTGTAAAAATTCCAGCCGTTTACATCGTCCACGAATCCGTTTCCGTCATTGTCAATGCCGTCTCCGGGAATCTCGTCCTCATTGACCCATATGGAACCCTGCAAATCCGGATGGGAGATGTCCACGCCTGTGTCTATGACCGCCACGGTCAGGGAGCGCTTTGTCTCTGTCTGGGAGTAGGCCTCCCATGCTGGCTGGATATTGATATCAATTCCGGGAACAGCATCAATGGCGCTGGTCAGGATATTGGCCGGCTCCAGCGGGGGAAGGGCTATGGCGTCTACCTTTCCTCTTTTGTTTCTGTGTACATAGGCGGGGTCCAGGGAATCAATATCCAGTTCCTGGACTATTTTTTGCGCCTGGCCGTCATTTTTTAGGGCCCACTGGTACGAGGCCTTGTCGTCCTTGATGGACAGGTTGTTGAGGCCGGGGCCTACCGCATAGGCGGAGAATGCGTTATCCGCCGCATTATAGGGGACGGCCCCGGACGCTGTGGCAAGTGCCAGGAAAAGCGCCGTGGCCGTAATGAGTTTTTTCATAACTATGCTCCTTTTTGATGTTTCATTATACCATTGTAATAGTATAACACATAAGATAGCATAAGACTTTGAAAATTTTATGAAAATCCTTCCGATTTTATTACAAATTATGGTACCAGACCCGTATCTAACTTCCATATATCCCTGTTGTACTCCTCAATGGTACGGTCAGAGGAGAAGTAACCGGCCTTGCTGATGTTGATTAACATTTTCCTGGCCCAGGCCGTGCGGTTTTCGTAGTCGCTCAGAGCCCGTTCCCTGGCCTGGCAGTAAGCCTTAAAGTCGGGGAAGGTCATGAACCAGTCCTTGTTCAGAAGCTCGTTGTACAGGCGCTCCAGGTGTTCCACGGAACCGGCGGCCGTCATGGCGGGGCTGATGATGAAATCAACGGCTTCCTTAAGGTCAGGGTCCGCCTCATAGTAGGAGCGGGAGCAGTAGCTGCCTTCTGCGTACCGCCGGATGACGGTTTCGCTGGATTCTCCGAAGATATAGATGTTGTCGTCGCCTACCAGCTCATGGATTTCCACATTGGCCCCGTCATCCGTGCCCAGGGTCACGGCTCCGTTGAGCATAAATTTCATGTTGCTGGTGCCGCTGGCTTCCTTGGAGGCCAGGGATATCTGTTCCGAGATATCGCAGGCAGGAATCAGCTTTTCAGCCAGGCTCACATTGTAGTTATTTACCATGACCACATTCAGCCATGGCTTTACGTCCGGGTCGCTGTCAATGACCTGACGGAGGCAGAGTATCATATGGATGATATCCTTTGCAATGGTATAAGCAGGCGCTGCCTTGGCTCCGAAGATGGCGGTGATGGGGGTGACCGGCCTGCTGCCACGTTTGATTTCCAGGTATTTGTGTATCAGGTACAGAGCGTTCATCTGCTGGCGCTTGTATTCATGAAGACGTTTTACCTGTATGTCAAAAATGGATTTGGGGTCAATGTCAATGTCCTGGGTTTCCTTAAGGTAGTCTGCCAGCTCCTGTTTCTTACTGTCCTTGATGGCTAAAAGGCGGTGCAGGGTCTTTATGTTGGCTGTGAATGCCCTGTCATCCAGCTTCTTAAGTTCAAAGGCATCCTTCTTAAAACCATCGCCTATGAGTTCTGATATATAGTCAGCCAGCTGGGGATTGCAGTGAAGCAGCCACCGGCGGAAGGTGATGCCGTTTGTCTTATTGTTGAATTTCTCCGGGTAGAGCCTGTAAAAGTTGTTCAGCTCATTCTTTTTCAGTATGTCTGTGTGAAGGGCAGCCACGCCGTTGACACTGAAGCCGTAGTGGATGTCAATGTGGGCCATGTGCACCCGGTCGCCCTTGTCAATGATATACACGGACGGATCATCAAATTTCCTCCTGACCTTGTCGTCCAACACTTCCATAATGGGAATTAGCTGGGGAACCGCTTCTTTAAAGTAGTCCATGGGCCAGGTTTCCAGGGCTTCCGCCAGGATGGTGTGGTTGGTATAAGCGCAGGTATCCGTCACCACCTGTATGGCGTCGTCCATTTCCATGCCGTGCTCTGTGGTGAGAAGGCGAATCAGCTCGGGAATGACCATGGTGGGATGGGTGTCGTTGATCTGGATGACCGCATAGTCGGGCAGGTCGTAAAGGGTGGAGCCTTTTGCAGCTGCCTCTGACAGTATGAGTCGGGCCGCGTTGCTGACCATGAAATACTGCTGGTAAATGCGCAGTATCTGACCAGCCCTGTCGCTGTCATCCGGGTAAAGGAACAGGGTCAGGTTTTTCCTGATATCAGTCTTGTCAAAGGAAATCCCGTCCTCTACAATGGACTCATCCACGGTCTCCACATCAAAAAGATGCAGCTTGTTGGTGCGGTTGTCATAGCCGGTGACTTCGATGTCATACATCCGTGAGGTGAGCGTAAAGTTCCGGTATGGAATCTGGTAGGTAACATTGGTTTTATTCAGCCAGGAGGTGTTTTCCATCCATGGGTTGGGCTCCTCATTCTGAAGATTATCCCTGAATAACTGCCTGAACAGGCCGAAATGGTAGTTCAGCCCGATTCCGTCCCCGTTCAGTCCCAGCGTGGCTATGGAATCCAGGAAACAGGCTGCCAGCCTGCCTAACCCGCCATTGCCCAGGGATGGCTCAGGCTCCAGTTCCTCCAGGACACTGAGGTCTTTGCCGCGGCTTGCCAGAATGGATTTCACCTGGCTGTAGATTCCAAGGTTTATCATATTATTGGACAGCAGCTTGCCTATAAGGAATTCAGCGGAAATGTAGTATAATTTCTTTTTGCCCCGGACGGATTCCCGGCCCTTGGACAGTTTATTTACCAGGCAGAGAAGGCCTGTGTACAGCTCTTTGTCAGTGCAGCTTGAAATGTCTTTTTTGCACGCTTCTGTCAGCATTTGCTCCAATTGGTTCTGATTCATGATTTACATTCCTCCGTAAGGTGTGCCGTAGCGGCATGATTGTACGTTTGTCTGTATTATAATGGGATGAAAAAAGAAAATCTTGCATAATTATGTGATGATATAGTACAATACTATCAAATTTATGATAAAGGTGGTCTGCAGATGCAGGACGGCATGAAAATGGGAAGCGCAAAGAGCGGTTATCAGGGGAGAGACAGGAGCGGGATGCAGGGGAATGGGGAATATGGAGAAGGCGGGAGTGAGGAGTATAGAGGACGCGGGCGTGAGCAATATGGGTACCATGAGATAAAAGAGCATGCGGGAAGGGATTTCCCTTTTAATATTTACCCCTGCTCTATTCCGGCTGATTTCAGGCAGGTTCCTGTTCACTGGCATGAGGATATGGAGATTATTGCGGTGAAAAAGGGACGGGGTGTGGTGACTGTGGATATGGAGCCGTATGAAGCAGGGGCGGGGGAGGCCGTGGTGGTGTTTCCCGGACAGCTTCATGGCATCAGTCAGTGCGGCTCTGAGGCGATGGAGTATGAAAATATTATTTTTCTTCCTTCTATGCTTATGTCGGCTGAATCAGACCTGTGCACCTATGATTTTTTGCGGCCCATGACAGAGGGCGGTATCGGAAAGCCTCTTCATATTACAGGCGGTCTGCCGGATTACGGGGCTTTTATGGAATGTATCGGGATCCTGGACCAGCTGTGCGGGAAAAAGAACTATGCCTACCAGATGGGAGTAAAAGGAACCCTGTTCTGGTTTTTGGGCCTGATTGCAGGGATTTGGGGCCCGGGGGCCGCAGGGCAGCCCCGTAAATCCAGGGAGAGGATGAAACGGCTGCTGGAATACATGGAAGAGCACTACGGTGAAAAGATAACCGTGGAGGACGGGGCAGAGCTCTGTTTTTACAGTAATTCCCATTTTATGAAGTATTTTAAACAGTATATGGGTGTGCCGTTCATACAGTATCTCAATGAATTCCGTCTGGAAAAGGCAGCGGGAATGCTGCTTACCACCCCGGATCCGGTGACGGCAGTGGCCCAGAGATGCGGGTTTGATAATATATCCTATTTTAACCGGCTGTTCCGGAGAAAGTACGGGAAGACGCCGGGGGAATACCGTAAGAATGGGGAGATTTACTTGTAGGGGATATGAAAGTGTGATAAAATGAAGCGGTATTTTCCGGGGCCTGTCAGATTGCAGCTGTGCGGCAGAATGATTGTGCGGCAGAATGATTGTGCGGCAGAGTGATTATGCGGCAGAATAATCGTACAGCATGAAATGAATGGGCACACCGGACATAAAGGAGATTATCACTATGCGGGAATGCGGTATGCTGCTTCCGGTTGCCAGCTTGCCTTCGCGGTACGGCATCGGGGCATTTTCTAAGGAAGCATATGATTTTATTGATACACTAAAGGCAGCGGGACAGAGCTTCTGGCAGATTCTGCCTCTGGGCCCCACGGGATTCGGAGATTCGCCATACCAGGCCTTTTCGGCCTTTGCGGGAAATCCTTATTTTATTGATTTGGAAAAGCTGGCAGAGGAAGGACTTCTCACAAGGGAGGAGTGCCTGGACGCGGACTTTGGAAACGATGAGAGAGACATTGATTATAAGAAGATATACGATGGTAGATTCCCGCTTTTAAGGAAGGCTTATGAGCGCTGGAAGGAAGGCCGGTCCCCGGAGATGGTTCATGAGCTGGCGGGACGGAAACTGGGGGATGAGACCAGGGAATATTGTTTCTATATGGCTGTAAAGAACCATTTTGATTCTTGCAGCTGGAATCTGTGGGACGAAGGTATCCGTTTGAGAAAACCGGAGGCACTGGAGTCATACAGGGCCATGCTGACGGATGAGATTGGATTTTATGAATTCCAGCAGATTAAATTTGAGGAACAGTGGGATGCTCTTAAGAGATATGCCCATGAGCAGGGGATCCGGATTATAGGGGATATTCCCATTTATGTGGCATTTGACAGCGCCGACAGCTGGTCGCGGCCCGAACTGTTCCAGTTTGATGAGAATAATATGCCGGGGGCAGTGGCGGGCTGTCCGCCTGACGGGTTTTCTGCCACAGGCCAGCTGTGGGGAAATCCTCTGTATAACTGGGAATACCACAGGAAAACTGGATATGCCTGGTGGATGCGGAGGATGGAGTACTGTTTTTGCATGTATGATTTGGTGCGGGTGGACCACTTCCGGGGATTTGACGAGTATTATGCCATACCCTACGGCGATGCCACGGCTGAGTTCGGCCGCTGGGAAAAGGGGCCGGGTATCGAAATATTCCGGCAGATGCAGGAGCATTTCGGCGGGGACAAGCTGCCTATCATAGCAGAGGATCTGGGGTTCCTTACCCCTACTGTGAGACAGCTTCTTAAGGATACGGGATTTCCGGGGATGAAGGTGCTGGAGTTTGCCTTTGACGCCGGTGAGAACAGTGATTATCTGCCCCACAAATACGGGACCAACTGTGTGGTGTACACAGGCACTCATGACAATGATACAGCGGAGGGCTGGTTCGCGTCACTGGATGAACATGACAGGAATTTTGTCAGGGAGTACATAGGCGCCGGATACACACCGGAGGGAGAGATTCACTGGGATTTAGTCAGGGCTGCGCTGGGAAGCGTGGCTGACCTGGCAGTGATTCCGGTCCAGGATTATCTGGGATATGATACGTCTGCCAGAATCAACGAGCCGTCCACCCTGGGGAAGAACTGGCGGTGGAGGATGAGCAGGGAAGATTTGAATGAGGAAACTGTGAAGCGGTGCAGGCGGCTGGCCGGGATATATGGGCGCCTGGGGAAGCAGTAAGGGAGCGGACTTCCCCGGGGCAGGAAATCTAAAGCCAAAAGCCAGGCACTAAAGCCTGCCAACCGGTATAAAGGGCTCCGGCTGTTCCGGATGGGACCCCAGCATTTTTTCCATCCAGACCATATCCCACCACTGGCCCAGTTTATAGCCGCATTTGGTAAAATGGCCCACGGTGCGGTAGCCGTATTTTTCGTGGAAGGCTATGCTGCCCGGATTGGGGTAGGCAATGCAGGCATTGACGTTGATGACATTCTGGCGTTTCAGATAATCTTCCAATGCCTCGTATAAAAGAGAGCCCGCGCCGGTGCGCCGGGCGCCTTCGGACACATAGATGGAGGTTTCCACAGCCCAGTCATAGGCAGCCCTCTCCTTAAATGCGGATGCATAGGCATAGCCCAGGATGTGTCCGTCCCGGATGGCAGCCAGATAGGGGTACCGCTTCAGGGTGGATGCGATGCGGTTTTTAAATTCCAGGACAGTCGGCACCTCATATTCAAAGGTGACGGCTGTCTTTTCCACATAGGGTGCGTATATGGCCAGAAGAGCTTGGGCGTCTGATTCCTCCGCCATGCGGATGGTGATGGCTGTGTCTGACATGTATGGGGCTCCTTTCGTAGGGGGATATTTTGTATTTAAGGACGATTTCTGTAAGGTTCAATTGCAACCTACATTTTAGCACTGATCTCACATTTTTTCCACCTGCTGTTTATAAAAGTTTCACGGTACTTCTGGTAAAATGACATCAAAAGTAAACGGTAGGATGATTGGACCGGATAAATAAAATTAAGTAATTCTTACACAATTTTTCCCCTTTCTCATCCTGTTATTTCCTTTCACTTTCTGATAAAATGGTACTATAAGGAGGTGGAGGATATGACCAGACGAAGGATACTGACAGGATGGGCCATAGGATTGCTGTTGGGAGTGATGGCTGCCGGCACTGCATTGGGTGCGGAGTCCGGATGGAAGACAGAAGACGGAGTCCTTAAATTTGTGGACAGCAAGGGAAACTATGTGACCAATGAATGGAGGACACGGGACGGAAAATCATACTTCCTGGGCAGCGACGGGGAGATTGAGAAGAGCACCTGGATAGAGAATACATATTATGTGGACGACAAGGGAGTAATGGTGAAGAATTCCTGGGTCCACACAGACGGCAAGGACGGCCTGAAGGAAGAGGGCTGGTATTTCCTGGGCAAGAACGGCAAGACGGAGGAAGGCTGGAAGAACGTAGGAGACGGCCGGTACAACTTTGACAGTGACGGTAAGATGCGCACGGGCTGGTTCTACGAGGGCGATAATATCTACTACCTGGGCGGCAAGGACGACGGTGCCATGAGACGGGGCTGGGTATGCCTGGAATTTGATGAGGATGATCTGCCTGAGATTGGGGATATCTCCAAGGAATATAAGAAAGCAGATGAGAATTCACGGTGGTTTTTCTTTCAGAACAACGGTAAGGCCAAACGCTCTCTTACCGGCAATTATGACCAGGAGACCATTCACGGAGAAAAATTCTATTTTGACAGGAACGGAGCCATGCTGACGGGCTGGCATGCGGTGAAGGAGAAAGCGGACAGCGACGATGCCACAGGCATCAGCCGTTTCGTGTATCTGGGCGGCAAGGACGACGGAGCCATTGCAAAGGGACAGTGGAAACAGCTGGCTGAGCATCCCGGTGATTCCGACGACGGGGCGGCCATCTTAAAGAAGGGGGATGAGGAGCTTCCAAAGGAAGGGGATAAGGAGTGGTATTACTTTGAGAACAACGGCACTCCCGCCTACCTTAAAACAGGCATCTCCACCATGAATGCCGCCACTATCCGGGTGGATGGCGAGAATTATTTTGTGAACCAGTATGGATGCAGAAGGAACGGTCTGGTCAGGATTGTATCCGGCGGACATGTGTTGGTGGGATATTTCGGAGAAAAGGGGACTGACGGCAGGATGATCACCGGCAGGAATACCGGTATTGCTGACGATGACGGCAAGCGCTGCACCTTCTATTTCAACACCTCCGGATCCAACAAGGGAGCTGGCTTCAGCGGAGAAAAGGATGGATTCCTGTACTACAACGGTTTGCTGGTGACAGCGGACGGGGATTCCCAGTACGAGGTCTATCAGGTGGACGGTAAATATTACCTGGTTAATGAATCCGGTAAGGTACAGACCAATGAGAAGGCTTATAAGAGCGATGGGGATTATGTCTATTTGGTTGAGGACAGGGAAGTTTACTATACGGATGACAACGGGAAAAAGACGAAGAAGGCAGACAGCAGCGCCACGCTTCCGGATTTCACCTGTGACCAGGTATATGAGCTTTGATGTTTTATAAGCTTTGTTTCTGAGCTTCGGAAAGGGACGGCTCCCGCCATGTTGGCGGAAGGGCCGTCCCTTTTAGGTTGTGGTTGAAAAAAGAAATACGGTCTGATATACTGAAATGGCGGGAAATATCTTGTATACAGTATAAAGATAGAGCCGGAGTTTTCAGCCCGTAAAAGCCTTATAAAATGAGGAGACCCCGATTGTATAACAACCGGGGCAATTATGAAAAATCTATGTGCAATTTTACTATTTATCATTTGTATATGTGACTTGTTCTTATGAAAATAGTATAAAAAATAAATGTGAACGAAATGTGAATTTGATGTAAACAGATTATGAAACATTATATATTACCATAGATGCAGAATCGAAGGAGAGAAAATGGAGCAGGAATTAAAGAGAAAGACAACGGTCATCGGCCACAGGAATCCTGATACGGATTCCATCTGTTCGGCTATCTGTTATGCCAACCTGAAGCGGGCCATTACAGGGGATGCGTACATTCCGGCCAGGGCAGGCCATGTGAACGGAGAGACCAGGTTTGTCCTGGATTACTTCGGCATGGAGGAGCCTAAGCTGGTGGAGGACGTGAGAACCCAGGTAAAGGACATTGAAATCCGCAAGACCAGGGGAGTTGCGGATAACATTTCCTTAAAAAAGGCATGGAACATCATGCAGGAAAACAATGTAGTGACCATTCCTTCCGTCAGGCCCGACGGTACCCTGGAAGGGCTTATCACGGTAGGCGATATCACAAAGACTTATATGAATATATATGACAGCAGCATCTTGTCCAAGGCCCATACCCAGTATTCCAACATCATTGAAACACTGGAAGCTGATATTGTGGTGGGGGATGCGGACGTCTATTTTGACAAGGGAAAGGTACTGATTGCAGCCGCCAATCCGGACCTGATGGAATTTTACATTGAACCCCATGACCTGGTTATACTGGGCAACCGTTATGAGTCCCAGCTCTGCGCCATCGAGATGGGGGCTGACTGCATCATTGTGTGTGAGGGCGCAGGCGTGTCCATGACCATCAAGAAGATTGCCCAGGACAGAGGATGTACGGTCATTGCCACCACTTACGACACATATACGGCGGCCCGTCTGATTAACCAGAGCATGCCTATCAGCTATTTCATGACCAGGGAGCACCTCATAACCTTTAACAGCGATGATTATACAGATGAAATCCGGGAGGTCATGGCCAGCAAACGGCACCGGGACTTCCCCATCCTGGACAAGGAGGGAAGATATCTGGGAATGATTTCACGCCGGAACCTGTTGGGCGCCAAGGGAAAACAGGTTATCCTGGTGGACCACAACGAGAAGAGCCAGGCTGTGGCAGGTATTGAGAGCGCCGAAATCATGGAGATCATCGACCATCACAGGCTGGGAACCGTCCAGACCATGGCTCCGGTGTTCTTCCGCAACCAGCCCCTGGGCTGTACGGCCACCATCATTTACCAGATGTATCTGGAAAACAAGGTGGATATTGAGCCGAAGATTGCAGGGCTTTTGTGCAGCGCTATTGTGTCGGATACCTTGTTGTTCCGTTCCCCCACCTGCACACCGGTGGATGAGATGGCAGCCAGGTCCCTGGCAGCCATAGCCGGCCTGGATATAGAGAAATACGCCATGGAAATGTTCGGAGCGGGAAGTAATCTTAAGGATAAGTGCGACGAAGAGATTTTCTATCAGGATTTTAAGAAGTTTTCTGTTGGCAAGGCGCTGATTGGCGTGGGACAGATTACGTCGTTAAATGATATAGAGCTGGAAACCCTGAAGGACAAGATGCTGGGCTACATGGAAAAGGCCAAGGAGAGCAACAGCCTGGACATGGTATTTTTCATGCTGACTAACATACTGAAGGAATCCACGGATCTGATTTGTTATGGGCAGGGCGCGGTGCAGCTGGCGGCCAAGGCCTTTCATCTGGATATAGAGGAAGCCACGGAAAAGCCGGAACCGGTGCTGAGCCTGCCGGGCGTGGTATCCCGTAAAAAACAGCTGATTCCGGAGCTGATGCTGGCGGAGCAGGATTAGGACAACGGCCCGGCAGGGCAGGAGGATTAAGATATGTCAAAGGAATACTGGAAACCAGGCAACATGCTCTATCCGGTGCCGGCTGTTATGGTCAGCTGCGGCAGGGAGGGAGAGACACCTAATATTATTACAGTGGCCTGGGCAGGCACCATATGCTCGGATCCTGCCATGGTATCTATTTCTGTGCGCAAAGAGCGTTTTTCACACAGTATCATCAGGGATACAGGAGAATTTGTCATCAATCTGGTGAATAAGCGGCTGGTACGAGCCACGGATTACTGCGGCGTAAAATCCGGCAGGGATGTGGACAAATTTAAGGAGACAAGGCTGACCCCCCAGGCATCCAGGTATGTGAAGGCGCCGGGAGTGGAGGAAAGCCCGGTGAACATTGAGTGCAAGGTGGTGGAAGTGAAGGAGCTGGGAAGCCATGATATGTTCATTGCCAAGGTGATGGGTGTGACCATTGACAACCAGTACATGGACGACAGGGGAAAGTTCAACCTCAATGCATCCGGACTTGTGAGCTATTCCCACGGGGAGTATTTTGAGCTGGGAAAGAAGCTGGGAAGCTTTGGATATTCGGTGAAAAAGCCGGTGAAAAGGCAGAGTGATAAGAAAAGGACTGCAAGGAGGAAAAAAGCGTGAAACCGAACATTACCATGATAGGCATGCCGTCATCGGGCAAGAGCACCATTGGGGTACTGCTGGCCAAGAGGCTGGGATTTTCCTTTGTGGACGTGGATATCGTGATACAGGAAAAGGAAGGCAGGCTCCTGAAGGAAATTATTGCACAGGAGGGCATGGACGGATTCCTTAAAGTGGAAGAGAGAATCAATGCCGGACTGGATGTGACCCTCTCTGTCATTGCTCCCGGCGGAAGCGTTATATACGGTGAGAAGGCCATGGAGCACCTGAAGGAAATCAGCGAAGTGGTCTATCTGAAGATGAGCTATGAGGAGATGGAAAACCGCATTGGCAATGTGGTGGACCGGGGCGTTGCCCTGAAGCCGGGTTTTACCCTTCGGGACCTTTACAATGAGCGTGTGCCTTACTATGAAAAGTACGCGGACATCATCATTGACGAGGAAGGAAAGACTCCCGGGGAAACAGTGGATGCGCTGAGGGACATCATTGAGGGAATGATGGACCGCAGTATGATTGAGCGCATTGTGGAGGAACAGAAGAAGATTCTGGAGGAAAAGGACCGCAAGATAGAAGCTTACGAGGCGGAGATTGCAGCACTTAAGGAAGAGCTGGCCCTTTTCAGGGCTGAGGAGACTGGCGGCTGCGGAAACTAGCGGCTGCGTAAACTGAGGCGGTGGAAACTGCGGGTGAAGAAGCCATATAGAAGCTGGGCCACGGATGGAAAAAGGTTCGTACTGATCTTTGGATTATTAGGTTATCCAAAGATTCAGAACGAACCTTTTTATTGTTTTATTTATTTTTATTATTTGACAGGCAGACCTACAGCATTTCCATATATGCCAGCAGCTTGTCCGCCAGGTCCAGTCCGATGTATACCAGAATTCCCAGGATGATCAAAGCCGCTGCCAGGAATACCAGCTTATATACCAGGTAAGCCTTGGCAAAGTCCCGCAGCTGGTTTTCTTTTTTTCCAAAGGCCAGACAGAGCAGGTAAATCCATCCTGCGATGGGGATGTTCATGCACATGAATGTGAGGAACCAGCGCCTGGGCGGCATGCGGTAGGGATTGGCAGTATCTTTTTCGGGTTCCACGGGGGCCTTTTTGGGCAGCCTCAGACGCGGGGCGCCTGTATGTCCTGCTTTTTTATGTAAATCAGTTTTCATCATCCGGTCTGCCTCCTGGTCCGTAATATTCCATGTTGTTCCACTTGAATTTCTCGCTGTTTAAGGAGGAGCGCAGCTGGTTCTGCTGTACCTGTAGCTGCTGCTCGGCCTGTTTCATGGCAGCTTCCTCGGATGCCCTGCTCTCGGCCTGGGATGCGTTCCACTGCTCCTCTGTGGGCAGGCCGGAGATCCGCGTGATGGCCGCCTGAAGCCGGTCGGACAGAGCCTGCTGCTCCGGGTCCCCGGCCACCAGGGAAAGCTTGCCGATGGCATCCTGCACCAGATCCTGGGCATTCTTCTGCTGGTATTCCAGTTCCTCCACAGCCTTTAAGGCCTGCAGGAATTCGTTCTTTTTGGTATCCTTCTCAGCCTGCTTCCGGTTCTCCTCGGCCTGCTTTTGGGCCTCTTCCCTGGCCCTGGCATCGTCAATGGCCTTCTGCTTTTCGTAAAGGGCAATGGTATCGCCCATCTGGCTGATAATACCGGTAAAGTAATCGTACCGGTTTTCCACCTGCTCCAGCATGCCGGCCCTCAGCTCCCCGTCGTCCAGAAGGGGCAGGCGGGAGGTGATATCCTGATATTGGCTCTTGACCGCGTAGGTATCCTCCACAGAACTGATTTCCCTGGTGGTGAATTCCTGGATATCCTGTTCCAGCTGCCCGGTCAGCTTTGCCTGCTCCTTGTCGTGCAGGCTTTGCTGGGCCCGGAATTCAGCGGTGGTGCTGAAGTAATCCTGGGTTCCCGTCCTGGGGTCCGCCTTTAATTCCACACTTTCAGGCTGCTCCCAATCCCAGGGTTCCAGGCCCTCATGTATCTGGTTCATAATATTTTTCCAAATTTTTCCGGCATATGTGCTCCCGTATATGCCGGGCATCTTGCGGGGGATATCGTATCCCACCCACACAGCCGTGGTATAGTAGCGGGTGTAGCCGCAGAACCAGGTGTCCTTACTGCTGTTGGTGGTTCCTGTCTTGCCCGCTGCGGGCATGCCGTTATCCAGCTCCAGTCCGCGTCCTGTCCCGTAGGGGGAGGTCATGGTGCCTTTCAGGATATCGGTGAGCATGAAGGCGGAATCATCACGGTAGACCTGTTTGGCGGCAGGCGGCAAATCCTTGGTCAGGTCGCCGTCGTGCTCATGGATGATTTGGGTGATACAGGTCCGGTCGTTGTACACACCATAATTGGCCAGAGTACTGTATCCCTTAGCCATGTCCACCACACGGACGCCGTTGGTAAAGCCTCCGATGCTCAGGGAGGGCACGCCGTTGTCAACGTATGTAAGCTTCTGGAACTCCATCTCTCCCAGATAGCTGAGGCCGTAGTCCACGCCGATGTCCTCCAGTATCTGCCATGCCACTGTGTTCAGGCTGCGGTTTAAGGCTTCACGGACCGTTACGCTGCCGTGGTAATTACCGCCGCTGTTGGAAGGCCCGTCCTCCCATTTGTGGTCGTTCACCATGCGCGTGGGGTAGTACTCTCCGGTGTCAAAGGCAGGGCCGTAGTCGATGAGGGGCTTGATGGTACTGCCCGGCTGCCTGGCGCTTAAATAGGCACGGTTGAACTGGTCCCCGCTTCCCCTGCCGCCTACGATGGCCACCACGTAGTTGGACCGGTTGTCCACAATAACGCCTGCGCCCTGGAGGGCATACTTTCCATTGTCCTGCAGCTCGGTGTAGGAGGACAGCCCCTGGTCTATGTCTGCCTGAAGCATGTCCTGGAGACTGCTGTCCAGGGAGGTGTATATCTTGAAGCCGCCGGCGCGTATTAAGTCGGATTTTTCCGTGTAGGCGGTTGTATAGCGTTCCATGTAGGAATTGTAGTCATCCTTGTCCTCAAAGGTGTAGCGGAACTGGAAGCCGTCTTTCTTTAACAGCTCCAGGGCCGCGCAGTGGATGGCGTAGCTGCTCTGGTAATTCTCGTCCGTGCCCTCGGATTCCTGTTTGACCACAGTGAGGGGCTTTGACAGGGCCTCCTCGTAGTCCTCATCGGAAAGTTCGCCTATTTCATTCATGCTTTTTAATACGTCGTTGCGTTTTTCAAGGGATGCTTTGGGATGGGCTACCGGATCGTAAGCCGAGGGACTGTTGCTGATGCCTACCAGGACAGCTGCTTCCTCCACGGTCAGGTCTGCCGCATGCTTGCCGAAATAATAGCGGCTGGCAGCTTCCACTCCGTAGCACTGGTGGCCATAGAAATTGGTATTGCAGTAAAACTCCATAATATCTGCTTTGGAGTACTTCTTTTCAATCTCAGGGGCCAGCAGGATTTCCACGATCTTGCGGGTGAAGGTCTGTTCCTGGGTCAGGTATGTATTCTTAATGACCTGCTGGGTGATGGTGCTCCCTCCCTGGGTGACCTGTCCCCTGTGCTTTACCAGAGCCAGTCCGGCGCGGAAGGTGGCAATCCAGTCAACACCCGTATGGCTCTTAAAACGCCTGTCCTCCTGAGCGATGTATGCGTTCTGAATGTTCATGCTGATGCCGGTGATGCCCACATACTGGTAGTGGCCGGCATTGATAAGCCCGATCTGCCGCCCGTCCTTGTCGTAAATAACGGTATCGGACAGTTTTGAGAAATCCGTACGTTCCATCTGGGCCAGCTTGTCGTAAGCCAGCTCGCGGCACTCATCCAGGTCCGGCTTGACCTTGGCGTAGATCAGCAGGCACAGGATGGCACCTAATATGAATCCGGCGGTCACCAGGGCCAGAAGGGCGTGGAACAGCCATCCCGTGATGCCCAGGAGGCTGACTCCTATGTCGCGGATCACCAGCAGGGTTTTCCGTGCGGCCTGTTTCAGTGTATCTTTCATAGTCCTCTCTATCCTCTCTGCGCCCGGTTCATGTGGATGGATGTGAAAATGGGCGCTGATATCTCAATAGGGCTGGAAACAATTGCCAGCCCAATAAACCATTGATATTATAAGCCAGAATGGAAAAAAAGAACAGGGATAAAGTATAAAAATAAGGACTTTTCCGCCAAAAGTGGGGAAAAAGTCCTTATTTTGGAAATAAACGTCAGATTTTGCGCATCAGAAACCGGAGGGTGTGGGAGGGGATTCCCATGCCCTTTTCCTGCATCTCGGTAAAGGCAGACAGAATCCGGGCGATCTCTTCGTCGTCAGAGGGAATCAGGTGGTTATCCAGGGTGATGGTCAGCACAGTCAGCACGATTTGGGCTGTCTCTTCCGGGAAGCTGCACTGGATGCTGCCCTCCCGCACCCCCTGGCGGATGATGTCGGCCAGGATGGGTTTCAGTTTGGTGATGATAATGCGGGAGAATTTCTGGTGTATGAAGGCGCTTTCCTGCTGTTCGTTAAAGGTGCGTATTTCCTCCCGGCGTCTTAATTCCATGGAGGAGTCCAGACAGGCATGGTATATGATTTCCAGTTTTTTAAAGGCATCCAGGTGGGAGGACGCGGCCAGCTCCCTGCCTTCGTCCAGGACCCGGGAGTAGTTTCTTTCAATCACTGCGTCTATGATATCGTTCTTGGAAGAAAAATAGTAATAGATACTTCCTTTCCCGATACCGGCTTTTTGGGCAATATCACTGACGGAAATGGCCTGGACATTGGCAGAACCCATAAGTTCCTGCATGGCATCCAGTATCATGTCCTTTTTATTATGGTTTTGCATAAAAAATCCTCGGTTTTTTCTTTAGAATACATCCAAGTATAGCAGAATATAAATGAAAACGCCAGACTTGACTGGCGGTCGAAAACGTGTTATGTTTAGTTTGATTCCGATTCGACCACTGGTCGAAAAAGCGGGAGTACAAGGTTCAGGAGGAAACGTCATGATTTATCTGGCTTCATACGAACCCAGCGGCAGTCTTTATAACCGGGAACGGGAACATATACTGGGCAGGAGCCTGCTGAACTTTGGTCTTATGAAGGAATATGGACGGACCTGGGAGGTAGAGCAGGAAGCCGGTTCAAAACCGCGCCTTAAGGGTGCAAAGGGCGTGGAATTTAATATCAGCCATACAAAGGGTCTGGTGGTCTGCGCTGTGGCGGACAGAGCGCTGGGCGTGGATACGGAACAGATTCGTCCGTTTAAGGCGGGCCTGATGAGACGCGTGTGTTCCGGGGCAGAGCGCAGTTTTGTGATGGCAGGAAGGTCTGAGGCGGAGCGCCGGGAACGGTTTTTCCGGCTGTGGACCCTTAAGGAGAGCTATGCCAAGGCCATCGGCAGAGGGCTGGCCTTTCCGCTGGGGGACATCACATTTTCCCTGGAGGAGGGCGCTGTAAAAGGGAGTATTCCGGGCTGGCGGTTTTACCAGTCCAGGGTTTACCAATCATATATTATATCCGTCTGCGCGGCGGATGAAAAAGGAGAGACAGTATGAGTTATGAAGAAGTATTTGCAAAGGTAAAGGAGATTTTCATGAAGGCCGATGTGAGCAGGGTAGAGGAGCATCTGGCCTTTCAGTTCAATATTACAGGTGAGGGTGAAGGCGCGTTTTATGCAGAGGTGAAGGACGGAATACTGAGGGTGGAGCCGTATGAGTATTATGACAGGGACGCAATGTTTATCTGCTCCGCCGATACACTCATGAAGCTGGCATCTGGAAAGCTGGACCCGGTCTTTGCATTTACCACAGGAAAACTGAAGGTTGAGGGAAGTCTGGAAAAGGCTCTGATGTTGCAGAAGTTTGTGTAGGCAGGTGCATGTGCGGCGCCGGAAAGACGGTCAGTCCGCGGTAAAGGAGTGAAGTATATGGGAATCAAAGGATGGATGCTGGGACTGGCGGCAGCAGGAGCAGCGGGAGAATACGGCATAGCGCGGTATTTCTTCCACCGGACCGTGGTCCGGGGAAATGCAAAGCGGGACAGGACACAGAAGATGGCGGGCACGGACTGGGACGCTTATATTCCGGGTATCCGCGCCAGCAGGGAATGGCTGGCAGGACAGCCTCAGGAAGATGTGTACATAACATCCCGGGACGGGCTCAGACTCCACGGCACATTCTTTTGCTGTGAAGGTTCCGGGAGGGTAGTGGTGTGCTTTCACGGCTATACCAGCGAAGGACTCAACGACTACACATCCATTGCGAAATTTTATCTGAACCAGGGCTTCAGCCTGATGGTGGTGGATGAGAGGGCTCACGGCAAAAGCGAGGGCACCTATATCGGGTTTGGCTGTCTGGACCGCTATGACGCCTTGCAGTGGATGGAGTATGTGGTGGAGCGGCTGGGAGAGGACTGTGAGCTGATGCTTCACGGTATTTCCATGGGAGCCGCCACCGTGCTGATGTCCACGGGCCTGGAGCTTCCAGAGCAGGTAAAGGCCGCTGTGTCAGACTGTGCCTTTACCTCTGCCTGGGAAGTGTTCAGCCATGTGCTGAGGAGTATGTACCATATGCCGGCTTTTCCCGTGATGCAGATTGCGGACCGCATGGCCAGGAGGGAGGCCGGATACGGCCTGGATGAATGCAATGCCAGGAAAGAGGTAATGAAGGCCCGTATTCCCATTCTGTTCATCCATGGGGACAGGGACACCTTTGTGCCCTGTTCCATGGTACATGAGCTGTACGGGGCCTGCGCCTCGCCCAAGGAGCTGTTAGTCATACCCGGAGCCAGCCACGCAGAGGCTTACTATAAGGATACGGACCGCTATGAACATGCAATTGAGGAACTGATTGCCCGGGTTTTTGGAAAAGAGGAGAACAGAGTATGAAGACAAGGAAAGGCTACAAGGTATACCCGCTGACATCAGCGCAGAAGCTTCACTTTTACTGCCTGAAATACTGCCCCAAGAAGCAGGTGTTAAACATCGGATCCAGCCTGACCATCCAGGTGGACTTAGACTGGGACGTGCTTAAAAGCTGCATTCAGGAGGCCATTGCCCGCTGCGATACCATGCGCCTGCGCTTTACCCATGACAAGGAGGGCAACATCTACCAGTATGTGGTGAAGGAGGAGACAAAGGAAATCGAACACTTTGACTTTACCGGCTGGAAGGAGGAGGACGCGGAGCAAAAGCTCAGGGAGTGGACAGAGGTTCCCTTTGAGCGGTACGATTCCCCCATGCACCATATTGTAATGATTAAAATGCCGGATGGGTACCAGGGGCTTTACATCTGCGTGGACCACATGACCATGGATGCCCAGTCCCTGATTCTGTTTTTCCGGGATGTGATTGAACTGTATGCCAGCAGGTTTTACGACGAGGTGGAACATCCAAAGGAAATGTCTTCCTATATCAGGCAGCTGGAAAAGGATCTGGCCTACGAGGCCGGAAGCAGGGCCTGTGAAAAAGACAGGCAGTTTTTCCAGGAACTGATTGCTTCCTCCGAACCCATTTTCACGGACATCTACGGTCCCAAGAAGCTGCTGGAGGAGAGAAAGGCTGCCCGTAACCCGAAGCTGAGGGCAGCCACCAACACATCTGATAATGTGGAGGCAAATATCACCAACTTCCATCTGGAAGGGGATCCTTCCAGACGCCTGCTGGATTTTTGCGAAAAATACGGTATTTCCATGACCTGCCTTCTCTTAATGGGCCTTCGGACCTATCTCCAGAAGGAGAATGACCAGGACGATGTTTCCGTCACCACCACCATTTCCAGGCGGGCCACCCTGTCGGAGAAGCGCTGCGGCGGAAGCAGGATTCACTGTTTCCCCTTCAGGACCATTGTGTCCAGGGAGGATACCTTCATGGAGGGCCTGCTCAAAATAAGGGATGCCCAGAACCAGTATTTCCGCCATGCGGGTTACAGCCCGTCGGAGTATTTCAATTACAGGCATGATTATTATAAGCTTAAGGACGGGCAGACCTATGAGCCCTTAAGCCTTACCTATCAGCCCCTGGCCATGAAGTATGACGGTCCCGGCCTGGACAAGCTGGGCGATATCAAGTATAAGACCGCCCGCTATTCCAACGGTGTGGCTGCCCACACCCTGTATCTCACCGTGAGCCACAGGGCAGAGGACAATGGACTGGACTTTGGTTTTGAATACCAGACCGGCGTGGTGACGCCGGAGAAGCTGGAGTATATTTATTACTACCTGTGCAGAATCATATTCCGGGGTGTGGAAGACCCGGAGCGCCCGGTAGGGGAAATCATAGAGATGGTGTAAAACAGCAGAACAGCTGATGCGGCGGATACAAAGACAGAATATAACAAAAAGAGAATATCAAAAAAGAGAATTAAAAAAGAGAAATAAAAAAGCAGGAGGATTACAAAGATATGTTTGAGGATTTAAAAGAGATCATCTGTGAGTATGTGGATGTGGCGCCGGAGACTATTAAGGAGGATTCCCGGTTTATTGAGGACCTGGGCTTCAATTCCTATGACTTTATGAGCATGGTAGGGGAGATTGAGGAGAAATTCGACGTGGAGGTAGAGGAACGGGAAGTGGTCAATGTAAAGACCGTGAAGGATGCAGTGGATTATATCCAGTCCCTGCAGGCAGAGTAGGCCGAAAAGGCAGGAGGCAGATATGGCAGCAGAGACATTAAGGGATATAATACGGCACGGCGCAGAGGCTTATGGAGAGCAGACAGCATTCCGGTACAAGGTAAAGAAGGAAATCATTGACAAGACCTACAATGAGGTGAACCTGGATTCCATGGCTGTAAGCCGTGCCGTGGAGGCCCTTGGGATGAAAGGAAAGCATATTGCCGTCATAGGCACTACCAGCTACCAGTGGATTACCACCTATTTCGGAATCGTGAACAGCGGCAGCGTGGCAGTGCCCATCGACGCGCAGCTTCCCGCAGAAGCCGTCTGTGAGCTCTTAAACAGGGCGGATGTGGAAATGCTGGTGTACGATGAACTGCGCTCTGACGTGGCAGGTGTTGTGCGTGAGAAATGTCCGGGCATCAGGCACGTGGTATCCATGCAGGCCCGGGAGACGGTGGGGGATGTGCTCTCGCTGTCCCGGCTGATAGCCGGACATGCCGGTACATATGAGACAGAGCTTGCCGGCGGTCAGCTCTGCACCATACTCTTTACCTCAGGAACCACCGGAAAGAGCAAGGGAGTCATGCTGAGCCACAGGAACCTGACGGACAATGCGGTCTGCCTGGACATGAGGATACCTGCGGGAACCGTGTCCATGACCCTGCTGCCCATCAACCATGTTTACTGTCTGACCATGGATATCATAAAGGGGCTTTATATAGGAATGATTATCTGCATCAATGATTCCATTATGCATGTACAGCGCAATATGAAGCTGTTCAAGCCGGAAATTGTGCTGCTGGTGCCCCTTGTCATTGAGTCTATCTACGGAAAGCTAAAGGATGCCGGAAGCCTGATTCCCAAAAAGATGGTGGCAAAGGCCGCCTTTGGGGGCAGCCTGCGGATCATATGCAGCGGCGGGGCCTACCTGGATCCGGACTACGTAGACCGTTTCAGGGAATACGGCATTACCATCCTTCAGGGCTACGGCATGACGGAGTGCTCGCCGGTTATCAGCACCAACCTGGAATGGGAGAATAAGAAGGGTTCTGTTGGAAAACTTCTTCCCAACTGTGAGGCCAGGGTGGTGGACGAGGAAATCTGGGTAAGGGGATCCAGCGTCATGCAGGGGTATTACAAGATGCCGGAGCAGACGGCCGAGACCCTGGAGGACGGATGGCTTAAGACCGGAGACTTAGGGTATGTGGATGAGGACAATTTCGTCTATATCACAGGCCGCCGCAAGAACCTGATTATCCTTGCCAACGGCGAGAATGTGTCCCCGGAGGAGCTGGAGAACGAGCTGAGCCGCTCGGAACTGGTAAAGGAAATCCTGGTCCGGGAAAAGGATAAGATAATAGAGGCGGAAATTTTCCCGGATTACGAGTACGCGAAGAAAAAGCATATCAAGGATATCCAGGGAAAGCTACAGGAACTGATTGACGGGTTTAACAAGGATATGCCGGTCTATAAGCGAATCTACAGCCTGATTGTCAGGGAGACGGAGTTTGAGAAGACGCCGTCAAAGAAAATTAAAAGATTTTAGAACCCTGCCGTACATTATGAGCGGATTAGGGGAAAGCAGATATATACTCTGTTTTCCTGCTAACCGCTTTTTTGCTGCCCGGAAAGGTAAAAAGATTACTATAAAAAGTAAAAGCTGTCCATTCTAAACGTCATTTCCTGTCCTGTCCGGCATCCGGAAAGAAAATCCGGGCGAAAATCAGTCAAAATCATACGGTTTTCCATCAATTTATTTTATTCATCCCAGAACTGAAAAAAGATATAATCTAAAACGTGTTCAGATGGAGGGAAGTTATGGACCAGGAATTTTTTTACCGGCTGCTCTCCTGCCAGGGAGTATCGGGCAGGGAAACAAATATCCAGAAAACAGCAGCAGCTTATATGGAGGGCTTTGCGGATGAGGTTAGGCGTGAGGTAAACGGCAATGTGACCGGCATACTGAATCCGGACAGCAGCTTTAAGATTTTGCTGGCAGGCCACATAGATGAGATTGGACTTATGGTCACGGACCATACAGAGCAAGGTTTTCTGCGGGCAGCCAGAGTGGGGGGAATTACCCCGCGGATGTATCTGGGACAGAAGGTGCGGATTGACACGGGAAAGGACCTGGTATACGGGGCAGTGGCAAGTTCCGGGGAATTGCAGAAAAAGGAAGAGTTGTCTGATACAGACCTTGTTATCGACATCGGGGCCGGAAACCGGGAAGCGGCCAGAAGGCATGTGCCTGTGGGGTCCGGTGTGGTGTTTGATACGGATTGGAGGCCCCTGTTGGGGGAATGCATCACCTCCAGGGCTCTGGATGACCGATCCGGCGCATTTATTGTCATGGAAGCCTTAAGACGGGCAAAGGAAAAGAAATGCAGAAATGGAGTCTATGCCGTGACAACGGTGGGAGAGGAAACCGGCTTTAGCGGCGGTGCCTGGGCCGGTGCCGGTATCAGGCCAAACATGGCCATTGCGGTGGATGTGACCTTTGCCAGCGATGGACCGGGCGGGGATGACGGGGTACGCGGCAGGGTGGCCCTGGGAGGCGGTCCCGGAATCTGTGTGGGGATTATGGGACATCCGGTAATGAACCGGATTCTGGAACAGGCAGCCGGGCGGCTGGACATCCGCACGCAGCCGGTCATAACGCCCGGAAGAACCTTTACAGATACGGACGCCATACATATCAGCGGACACGGTGTGCCGGCAGCGCTGGTGAACCTGCCCCTCCGGTATATGCATACTCCGGCGGAAGTGTGTTCCCTGAAGGACGTCAGGGACTGTATTGAGTTAATCAGCGAGTTTGTGTGCATGGTGGACGGACAGACCGATTTGCGGCCATGCTAGTGCTTCAGCCGGCCGGAAACAGCAAGGTGTCAGGATAACAGTAACAACATTTCGGGAACATGTCCCGGAATGCAGAATAGAAAGGGGAATTATCATGAGAAAAAGACCATTAGCTTTATTGACAGCAGCAGCCCTGGCAGCAGGTACGCTGGCAGGATGCGGTTCATCGGCATCCGCGTCCACCGAAGCGGCGCAAAAGGCAGAGGCTTCCGGTAAGGAATCCTCCCAGGCAGCAGAGGGAAAGACAGAGACAGCGGGCCAGGCTGGCGGCGCAGCCGGCGTGGACGTGTCCGGAGCCACCGGGGAAATCAATGTGTGGACCAACTTAAGCCAGAGCGAGATGAACTTCTATGTGGAAGAATTCAACAAGCGGGTTCCCGGCGTAAAGGTGACAGTCACTGTCATGCCGGGCAACGAGTACCGCACAAAACTCCAGAACGCATTCCGCACAGGCACCAATGCGCCTGACGTGGCCACCTTTGAAATTTCAGACTTTGGTATGTACAAGAACACCGACCTGCTGGAGAATCTGAGTACGGAGAGCTACGACGCAGAGGCCCTTTCCAAGGATATGATTCCCTATGTGGACGAGCTTTCAAGGGATGACAGCGGTAATTTAAGAGGGCTGTCCTACCAGGCAACTCCAGGCGGGTTCTGGTACAAAAAGGCCCTGGCAAGGGAATATCTGGGAACAGATGATCCGGAAGAATTACATGAGATGTTAAAGGACTGGGATTCCATCATCGAGGTGGGCAAGCAGGTGTATGAGAAATCCGGAGGCAAAATAGGACTGTTGGACGACATTGAGACCGTAGAGCAGATTTACTGTTCCTACAAAGGCGCTCCGTGGGTGGATGAGAACAACCATATCATCTCCGATGATTTCCTGATGGAGCAGCTCAACCTGATGCAGCGCGTGGTTGACAACAATGTGGATGCCAGGGCAGACCAGTGGTCGGCAGGATGGACCTCAGGCATGTACTCCCAGGATATGTTCATCCTCATCGGACTTCCCAGCTGGGCCCTTAACTTCTGCATCAAGCCGGGCATCCCGGAGGGAGAAATGGAGAAGGCAGCGGATACATGGGGCTATATGGAGGCACCCGCGCCTTACCAGAACGGAGGAACCTGGTACGGCATTTACTCCGGTTCCAAGAACAAGGAAGCTGCCTACGCCTGGGTGAAGACCATGACAGCTGACAAGGATTACCTGGTCAATGGCCTGGCCGGCCAGTTAGGCGACTTCCCGGCATATATACCGGCTATCGAGCAGTGTATCGAGGAGGGACATACGGACATCGTCACAGGCGACCAGCAGTATTTCCAGAGCTTCTATGACACGGCAATGAACGTCAAGGCAGACCCCATGACCAAGTACGACCGCCAGGCATGGACCAGCATGACTGCCCAGATGGATTTACTGGCAGGCGGCGGCGCCACTCCGGAGGAGGCATGCCAGGGATTCAAGGAGGATATGCAGCGCATCTATCCTGAGATAGTAATTGACTAGAACATGCCGGACCACGGCAGACCTGAGTGCGGCTGCCGGATTTGTAAATGACCAGAGGATGCAGGGTGTGAGATAATTCATATCCTGCATCTGTTTCACGGAAGAAAGGACAGGCTTTAAAGAAGCCTTTGACCTGCCTTCAGATGGGAGGATTTCATGACGGAGAAGGGGAAGAGCATACAGCCCTCAAAAAGGAGAAGCCTGGATAAGAGCAATCGGGGATTGCTTTTTATCCTGCCATATTTTATTATATTTTTATGTTTTACACTGTATCCCATACTGTATACATTCAAACTCAGCTTTCACAGCTGGGACGGCCTGGGGACTCCTGTCTTTACCGGCCTGGCAAACTACAGGCGTCTTTTAAATGACGCGGTGTTTTTCAAATCTATTTTCAATACAGTGTTCATCGCCCTGCTGGCCATGGCGCCCCAGATGATGTTCGGCCTGATTCTGGCCTTTCTGCTGAACCAGCACCGGTTCAGGGGCGGGAACCTGTTCAAGACCATTTTTTATTTTCCAAACCTCGTAACCGCAGTTTCCCTGGGTGTCCTGTTCAGCCTGCTGTTTGACTTTAAGGCGGGAAGCGTGAACAAGCTTCTGATGGCCTTGCATATCATAGCGGAGCCGGTAAACTGGAAGATGAACGGGCTGTTTACCCAGCTGATCGTGGCCTTTGTGCTGTTCTGGCAGTATTTTGGATATTATACCATCATATTTACCGCGGGAATCAAGGGTATACCCTATGATATTATGGAGGCAGCCGAGGTGGACGGGGCTAATAAGTTCCAGACCTTTTTCCACATTGTACTGCCCCAGCTGCGCAATATCATGACCTATGCCTTTGTCACATCCATCATAGGCGGACTCCAGCTCTTCGACCTGCCCTTCACCTTTGCGGGGGCCACGGGAGGACCCAGCAAATCAGTCCTCACTATGGTCATGTATATGTACAACATCGCGTTCCAGAATTATGATTACGGATATGGTTCCGCTATTTCGTACGGCCTGTTTGTCATCATCATCGTATTTTCTCTGATATTTATGAAATATACGGCAGGGAAGGAGAGGAATTTTTAAAATGGAAAAAAAGGAACTCAAGAAGTACAGTGTAAAGACGAAGTTTTTCCGGGCAATTACCTATGGGGTCCTGGTTCTGCTGGCACTAATCTGCATCGTGCCCTTTTACAACATGATTATCAACTGCACCCATGACAACGCCGCCCTGGCCACCTCCTTCCAGATGACGCCGGGAAAATCCTTAAAAACCAATTACCAGCACCTGGCTGCCAATGTAAATATATGGAGAGGACTGTTTAACAGCCTGTTTATCTCCCTTGCCAGCACGGTGATTACGGTTTACGTGGGCGCGCTGACAGCCTACGGCTTTGCCAAGTATAAATTTAAGTACAACAAGCAGTTATTCTGGCTGGTGCTGGCCACCATGATGCTTCCGGGCCAGTTGGGAATCATTGGGTATTTCCAGCTCATGAACAACATACATATGCTGGACAATTACGCGGCCCTTCTTATCACTTGTTTTGCACCGCCTGCCATGGTATTCTGGAACAGACAGTACATTGATTCCTATGTGCCGGATGAGCTGATTGAGAGCGCCCGCATAGACGGATGCGGGGAGTTCCGTATTTTCAACGAGATCATTTTTCCAATCATAATGCCGGGAGTGGCAACCCAGGCCATTTTCACCTTTGTGGAATCCTGGAACGCCTTTGTGAAGCCGTCCATTCTTTTGTTCTCCCAGGACAAATTCACACTGCCCATTCTGGTGCAGCAGATGCAGGGAGTATATAAGAATGATTATGGAACTGTGTATATCGGAGTCGCTCTGTCGGTTATCCCAATCCTTATCATGTTTGTGCTCTGTTCCAGACGCATACTGGAAGGCGCCACGGCCGGTGCTGTAAAGGGATAACGCGGGTGCCGGAAAAAAGATGCTGCGAGGGAAGGTATGAAGGGTTTGAGACATTTAACCATATGGATTTGCGTCATGGCCGCAGTTCTTGGAATGGGGGCATGCAGCAGGGCGGAAAAGGATGAGGATGTCCGGGTGGATATGACGGTGCCTGCAAAGGACGGTGCGGGAGAACGGCCGGTCATACGGTTATGGCATATCTATGGAAGTGATGACGACCAGGCCGCGCGTATCATGGAGCAGCTGACCAGGGAGGCAGAGGATAAATTTAATGTTACCATAGAAGTGGACACGGCTGAAAATGAAGGGTATAAGACAAAGATTAAGGCCGCGGCTGCGGCCAATGAGCTTCCGGACATCTTTTATACCTGGAGCCACGAATTCTTAAAACCCATGGTGGACGCGGGAAAGGTGCTGGAGGTAAGCCTGTATTACAGCGATGATTTCCAGTCCCATCTGAACGATGCCATGATGAAGGGAATCCAGTTTGACGGCGGGACCTATGCGCTGCCTTTGGACAGTTCTGTGGCCATGGTGTATTACAACATGGAAATGATGGACCGGTATGGCCTGGAAATACCTGTGACCTGGGATGAGTTCATCCGGGTATGCCAGACCTTTGTGGACAACGGCATAACCCCTATGCCGGTGGGAGGCAATGAGCCGTGGACCATTGCCATGTATTACGACCTTCTGGCGCTACGGGAGGTGGGGCCGGAAAAGGTTGCGGACGCGGCAGCAAAGCGGACAGACTACAGCGACCCGGGTTTCCTGGAGGCTGCCAGAAAACTGCGTCAGCTGGTGGATATGGGGGCGTTTACGGCTGACTCGGCCACTGCGCTCAGGGAGGAGGCAGAGGCTCTTTTCATGCAGGGTCAGGCGCCTATGTATCTTAACGGCAGCTGGACTTCATCCCGTGTTTACAGGGAGTCATCCAGGGTGGCGGGCAAGGTGAAGGCCGCGCCCTTTCCTGTGACAGGGTCGGGAAAATCCACCATATATGATTTCACAGGAGGGCCTGACAGCGCCTTTGCTGTGAGCAGCAGAACAAAGGACCCGGAACTTACCGTGGATTTGGCTGAGTATATGGCCATGGGGCTGGCAGTGGAGCTTTATAAATGCAAGTCAAATGACCTTCCCTATATCAACGTGGATACCGGGGACGCCCAGTTAAATCCGCTTATGCAGGAGATTCATGAGTACACGGACCACGCCGCCAGCTATACCATATGGTGGGATAATCTTCTGGAAGGAACCGACGCGGCCAGATATCTGGACAGCCTGGAATACCTGTTTCGGGGGGATATCACGCCGGAGGAATTTATAAGCCGTATGAACGGGTTAAAGCAAGAGGAAACAGATGAAGCAGATGACAGGAGGGAAGCAGGATGGAAGTGAGATATGTAACGGACAGGCATGACACCCTTTGCGCAAAATACAGACAGGATTACAGGGATAATCCTGATTATCTGTACTGCGGGGTGGCGGACATGGACCTGGCGCCGCCGGAGCCGGTTTTAGAAGCCATGAAACGCAGGCTGGACCATGGGGTTTTTGGTTATACCGAACTGCCGGACGGTTATGAGAAATTGGTTTCAGACTGGATGCGTGAGCAGTATCACTGTGAGGTAAAGCAGGAATGGGTGCTGTTCTCCCCCAGGATCAACATGGCCCTTAACATGGCGGTGGACACCTTCACAGAGCCGGGAGATTCCATTATTGTCAATACACCCGCCTATCCTGCGCTGACAGGGGCAGTAGAAAAATGGGGCCGGAATCTGAAGGAAAGTCCCCTGCTTCTTAAAAATGGGCGTTTCACCATTGATTTTGACGGTCTGGAAAGGCTGGCGGACCAGAAAACCAGGGCATATATCCTCTGCAATCCCCACAATCCCACTGGAAGGGTGTGGACGGACGAAGAACTGTCAGGGGTCACCGCCTTCTGCAAACGCCATAACCTGCTTCTGCTGTCAGATGACATACACGGGGATTTTGTGTGGCCGGGCCATGTGTATAAGCCGCTTTTAACGATGTACCATAATCCGGAGCAGGAAAAGGTTATTGTGTTCAATTCCCTGACAAAAACCCTCAATATCCCCGGCCTGATTTTTTCCAGTATTATTCTTCCGAATCCCGAAATGCGGCGGGCCATGGAGGAAACCATAGACCGGTGGGGGCTTCACAACCCCAACGTGTTCGCGGCCGATATCCTTAAACCTGCTTACCGGGAATGCGGGGAGTGGGTGGACCGCATGCGGGCCCAGGTCTATGAAAACATAAAGACTGCCCGGGAGTTCATAAACAGGGAACTGCCCTGGCTGGATGCCTATGTGCCTGACGGCACCTATCTTATGTGGATTGGATACGGACGCACCGGTTTATCCGAGGAGGACATGAGACGGCTGCTGGAAGAAAAGGGCCATTTGATACCGCTTATGGGAACCCATTTCAAGGAGGCCGGCAGAGGCTGGTTCAGGCTGAACATGGGGACCTCAGGGGAACAGGTAAATAAAATTCTTGAGAGACTTGCGCTGTGCTGGACATAGGGCCGGATAAAACCGGTCCCAGGTCCGGCATGAGCCGGTTATGGGGATGTATATGAAGGGGTTATGTGAGAATGTAAAAGGGGCCTGGGACTGGCTGTTTCATGAACATATTTCACGCAGAATCATGGCTGTGTTCGTGATATTTTTCCTCATCAGCTTTTTTCTGACCTATTCCCTGTATTCGTGGGCGGCCAGGAAGCAGGAGGACTCCATGATAGAGCAGTCATCGGTGCAGATGGTCACTGGGGTCAGAAACAATCTGGATGAGATGGTCCTCAATGTGAACGATGATTTCAATATGCTGTTAAAAGGAGGCACCCTGGATGTGGTGAACCATCTTCCCAGGCCGGAGGACAGAAAAACATACGACAACATGCTGTTTACCGCTCTTGACAGCAACCATTATCTGGAGTCCATCTATCTTCTGGATTTTTCGGCGCACCTGTACGGCGTGGACAAGCATGACATGAAGCGGCTCAGCGTGGATTCCACATTGAAATGTCCGTGGTACAGGAAAGCCCTGGAAGCAGGGGGAAGCTATATACTGGAGTATGAGGCAGGTGGCATTTTCTATAAAAGATACAATTCCAGGTTTGTGTCTGTCATCCGGACCATCAACAGCCTGGAGACCCAGAAGCCCCAGGGATTCATTATTATGAATATTCCCACAGACGCCATAGCGGAAATCTGCAGCGCGGCTGCTTATGGAAGCCAGGCCATGATAGGGATTATGGACCAGGATGGAAACCTGATTGCGGGTACGCCCGGATTTGAATACCGGGATTTCCTTAAAACGCCGGCCGGAAGCAGTGATGAGGAAAAACTTCTGGTAAGCCGCAAGGGGGATGGGGAGCATACCACTTCCCTTTACCTGCCGGACTATGGATGGCACCTGATTGCCAGGATACCCAGTCAGGTGAACCGCAGCGCCTTTAAGGACCTGTTCCTGATCGCCACCCTTATTTTTCTGGTGAATGTGGTGCTGATGCTTTTCGGCTCTCTTTACATATCCAAGTCCATTTCCAATCCCATCTATGCGCTGATTGGAATGATGAATACGGTAAAGGACCGGAATTTCAGGAAGATACCTGTCAAATACCCCAAAAGCGAGATTGGGATTTTACAGACGAATTACAATAACATGGTGGACGAGATATCATCCCTGCTGTCCAGGCTGGTGGAGGAGCAGAAAATTAAGGAAAAGGCGGAGCTGCATGCGTTGTTTGAGCAGGTAAAGCCTCATTTTCTCTACAACACCCTGGATGCCATCGGCTATATGGCCCTGACGGAGGAGCCGTCCCAGACCTATGAGGCCATAGAGACATTGGGAAGTTTTTACAGGCAGAGCCTGAGCCAGGGGGACCAGATGATAACCGTTGAAAAGGAGACAGCCATTGTAAGCGATTATGTAAAGCTTTTGAGGCTCAGGTACGGGTATTTGTTCGATGTGGAGTACCAGGTGGATGAGAGCTGCCTCAGGGTTCTGGTGCCCCACCTGATTCTCCAGCCGTTAGTGGAGAATGCCGTGTACCACGGGATTAAGCCCATGGGCGGAAACGGGCATATCCGCATCCGGATTGGACCGGAGGAGGGCGGCCGGATGAAAATACAGGTGCGGGACAACGGAGTGGGCATAGATGCTTCCGCCCTGTCAAAACTTCAGGACTACCATAAAATATGGAATATTGATATTGACGTGTCGGGAACCGGGATTGGCCTGATTGGCACCATACAGAGAATCGTATTGATATACGGTGAACAGGCGTCTTACCAGATTAGAAGCGTGCCGGAGGGAGGGACGGAAATTACCTTCCTTCTGCCGGTGACCTGCGGGGGAGAAGAGGACCATGGAGACTGGATATGACCAGCTGTTAAAAGTGATGTTTGTGGATGATGAGGAGAAAACCAGGAAACTTCTCAGGGTTTTTGTGGACTGGCAGTCCATCGGCTATGAGCCGGTGGAGGACGCGGCCAGCGCCAATCAGGCCATGGAACTGATAGAAGAGGAGCATCCCGACGTGGTTATCACGGACATTGAGATGCCCTATATCAACGGCCTGGAATTTGCCCAGATGCTGGCGGAGGAGTATCCGCAGATCGTGGTCATCGTTCTGACGGCCCATGACCTGTTCCAGTATGCGCAGAAATCCGTGGAGCTGGGCATCAAGAGTTTCCTGTTAAAGCCCATACGGAGGACGGATCTGATTGAGGTCATGAAGGATGTGCGGACCGATATCATGGAGGAGCGCAGGGCTATTTTTGAGTTTGAGGGGCTTAAAAGCAGGATTGCGGAGTCCAGGACGCTGATTGTCCAGAATTTCCTCAACAACCTGCTTTTGAATAAGGTGGACCAGGAAAGCCTGTGGGGCACCATACGCTACTATGATATTCCTCTGAGAAGGGATACGGGGCACTACAATGTCATGGTGCTGATGCCGGAGAAACACAATGACCCGGAGGAGGACGAGCTGAGAAGGCAGCAGTGCATGGAGGTTCTGTCTCCGGCGGTAAGCCGTCTTACGGACGTGCTGCTGCTAAAGGACATACACCAGAACCTGATTCTCCTGAGCCAGAATAAGAAAATCAGCCTCATGTCCTACGGCGCCCATTTTACCGTACTGATTAAAGAAAAGCTGTCCATGGGAATCTATGCGGGCTGCGGAAATCCGGTGGATTCCCTGGAGGAGATCCGCTACAGCTACAAGCAGGCATATAAGAATGCCATGATTGCCAGCTACAGCCACAACCAGGCATTTCTTTCATCGGGCAGGGAATCCGATATGGGAGGCCTCCAGGAGCTGATCCAGACCCTGACAGAGGAGCTGCCCCTGTACCTGGGGATACCTTCCGGGGACAAGGTGAGGCAGCTGGTGGGCACGGCCTACGGGACACTTAAGGGCCTGCCGCAGAGCAGCCTTTCGGATTATCTTGTCATATCCTATTCCATTGTCAATGTGACCCTGTCCACCCTGAGCGACAATGGAATTCCGTACATAGAGATATACAGCACGGACCATCTGCCCTATGAGAAGATACTCCGTCTCACCGGGGCAGAGGAGATTGAGAAGTATATCAGCCAGTTTACAGACTTTACGGTCTGCCAGATTGAAGAGTACATGAACAAGAAGAACACCATGCTGGTCCACCGGATTGTCCAGTACATGAACGAGCATATGGATGATTCCACTCTGTCGCTGGCTAAGATATCAAAGATCAACTATATCAACAACTCGTATCTCAGCAGGACCTTCAAGTCTGTTATGGGAATCAACTTCATGGACTATCTGGTATCCATCCGCATCGAGGCAGCCAAAAAGCTTCTGGAGGGAACGGATTTGAGAATTTATGAGGTGGCCCGCAGCGTGGGCATCGAGGACCCAAACTATTTTTCCAAGTTTTTCAAGAAACATACCCAGGAAACGCCGGCCCAGTACCGGGATCGATGTCAGGAAGCCTTGTAGGCTTCCTTTTTTTGTATTTATGAAGAAACAAAGAACGTTTTATTGTGCATAATATATAAATCATCTGACAAAAACTTGTGTAATATGGCGCCCCGATTTAAAAAAGATGAAAGAACTTTCTGAACATCCAAGTGCTATTGAAAATAAAATCAGACCTGCTATACTAAAGCTACAAGAGATGAGCGGCCGGAACAAGGCAGCTAAGCATTCATAACAAGGAGGAACTCATATGAACGAAAAAGTAGAGAGCCTGAAGGGGAAGCTGATTGTATCCTGCCAGGCCCTGCCCCATGAGCCGCTTCATTCGTCCTTTATCATGGGCCGGATGGCGCTGGCTGCCAAGGAGGGCGGAGCGTACGGAATACGTGCCAATACAAAGGAGGATATCGCTGAAATCCAGACCCAGGTTGACCTGCCTGTCATCGGCATCGTGAAACGTGACTATGAGGACAGCAAGGTATACATTACGCCTACCATGAAGGAAATCAACGAGCTGATGGAAGTTAAACCTGATATCATAGCGCTGGACGCTACCCACAGCCTGAGGCCGGGCGGCAGGACCCTGGATGAATTTTACAGGGAAATCCGGAACAGCTATCCGGAACAGCTGCTGATGGCGGACTGTTCTACGGTGGAGGAAGCCCTTTTCGCGGACCAGCTGGGATTTGACTTTATCGGGACCACACTGGTGGGCTATACGGACCAGAGTAAAAGCCTTAAAATTGAATCCAATGATTTTGAAATCATCCGTCAGATTGTGGCAAAGGTGAAACACCGCGTCATTGCGGAGGGGAACATCAACACGCCGGAAAAGGCAAGGAGGGTTATTGAACTGGGGGCCTTCAGCGTGGTGGTGGGTTCCATTATCACCAGACCCCAGCTGATTACAAAGTCCTTTGCAGAGGCGCTGGATTAGTACAAACATGTTAACCATTTCATATAAAGGGGACCCAAGGGGTCATTGAAAGGAGAAGTAAGATTATGGCAAACTTAGAAAAGTACAAAGGTGTTATTCCTGCATTTTACGCATGCTACGACGCAGAGGGAAATGTGAGCCCGGAGAGGGTAAGGGCTCTGACTGAGTACCATATCAGAAAAGGCGTTAAGGGCGTTTATGTAAATGGATCTTCAGGAGAGTGCATCTACCAGAGCCTGGAGGACCGCAAGATTACACTTGAAAATGTAATGGCAGCTGCCAAGGGCAGGCTGACCGTCATCGCACATGTGGGCTGCAATAATACCAAGGACAGCGTGGAGCTGGCAAAGCATGCAGAGAGCCTGGGCGTTGACGCCATCGCATCCATCCCGCCCATCTACTTCCATCTGCCGGAGTACGCAATTGCCGCCTACTGGAACGCCATGAGCCAGGCAGCTCCCAACACGGATTTCATTATCTACAATATCCCCCAGCTGGCAGGCGTGGCCCTGACACAGAGCCTGTTTGCCGAGATGAGGAAGAACCCAAGGGTCATCGGTGTGAAGAATTCCTCCATGCCTGTGCAGGATATCCAGATGTTCAAGCTGGCAGGCGGGGATGACTACATCATCTTTAATGGTCCGGACGAGCAGTTTATCAGCGGCCGTGTCATCGGAGCAGAGGCCGGTATCGGCGGAACCTACGGCGTAATGCCTGAGCTGTTCCTGAAGATGGATGAACTGGTGAAGGCAGGAAAGATGGAAGAGGCCATGAAGGTACAGTATGCTGCCAACGACATTATCTATAAGATGTGCTCCGGACACGGCAATATGTACGGTATGATTAAAGAGATGCTTCGCATCAATGAGTCCCTGGACCTGGGCGGAGTCAGGGAACCGCTGCCTCAGCTGATTGATTCCGACCTTGCCATTGCACAGGAAGCAGCCCGCATGGTGAAGGAAGCAGTTGCAGCATACTGCTAAGACCAGGTGTGTTCCTGACGGATGTCAGGCGCTCTGTTCACAGTTACCTGTGCAGTACTGCCGGTAATGTAAATGGTCCCCGGTCCTTTCTGGAGGGAGAAAGGGCCTGCATGGGACCGGAATGGGTTTGGGAAAAGGAGGATGTTTCCCAGGTTTTTTGTATAGCAAAGAAGGGAGATTGATTTATGCAGGGTTTTACTACAATTGATTTGATTATACTGATTGTTTATCTTGCGGCTGTATTATTTGCCGGACTCTTCTTCTCCAAAAAGGAGATGAAGGGAAAAGAGTTCTTTAAGGGAGACGGCACCATTCCGTGGTGGGTTACCTCCGTTTCCATATTCGCAACATTATTAAGTCCCATTTCCTTCCTGTCCCTGGCAGGAAATTCCTATGCAGGAACATGGATTATGTGGTTCGCACAGTTAGGAATGCTTGTGGCCATACCCATTACCATTAAATTCTTCCTGCCAATCTACAGCAAGCTGGACATCGACACAGCCTACCATTATCTTGAAATCCGTTTTGGAAGCAAGGGCCTGCGTGTCCTGGGCGCCGTCATGTTCATCGTATACCAGGTGGGCCGCATGTCCATCATCATGTATCTTCCGTCCATGGTACTCTCCAAGCTTACAGGCCTTAATGTAAATCTCCTGATTATTGCCATGGGTGTGATTGCCATTATTTATTCCTACACAGGCGGACTTAAATCCGTTCTCTGGACCGACTTCATCCAGGGCAGCGTCCTTCTGGTTGGCGTTACCTTTGCGCTGTTCTACCTGGCCAACGGCATAAACGGCGGGTTCGGAGCCATTTTCCAGACCATGGGCGAAGGTAAATTCCTGGCGGCAGACCAGCCTATTTTTAATCCCAATATACTGAAGGACAGCGTATTCCTGCTGATTGTGGGCGCAGGTCTTAACACCTGTTCCTCCTATGTATCCAGCCAGGATATTGTGCAGCGTTTCACCACCACCACAGATATGAAGAAACTGAACAAGATGATGCTGACCAACGGCGCTCTGTCCATCTTCATCGCAACCGTATTTTACCTCATCGGTACAGGACTGTATGTATTCTACAGCCAGAACGCCCTTCCTCCGGCAGCCCAGCAGGACCAGATTTTTGCGTCCTATATTGCTTATGAGCTTCCGGTAGGTATCACAGGACTGCTTTTGGCAGCCATCTATGCGGCATCCCAGTCCACCCTGTCCACCGGCCTTAATTCAGTGGCAACCAGCTGGACCCTGGACATCCAGGAGCGTCTTTCTAAGAAGGAGATGAGCTTTGCTCTTCAGACAAAAATCGCACAGTATGTATCCCTGGGCGTGGGCATTGTGGCCATTCTGGTGTCCATGGTACTGGCAAACGGCGAAATCAAGTCAGCTTATGAGTGGTTCAACGGATTCATGGGACTGGTGCTGGGCGTACTGGGCGGTACATTTGCCCTGGGTACATTCACAAAGGTGGCCAATGCAAAGGGCGCTTACGTGGCATTTTTTGTGGCAGCGGTTACCATGGTCTGCATCAAGTACATGGCTCCTGCGGGCTCAGTATCCATCTGGTCCTATTCCATCATCTCCATCGCCATCTCACTGGTAGTGGGAATCCCGGTGAGCATGATTACAAGAAAGATGGACGGGGATACATCCAAGCCTGTAAAGGACGCTACGATTTACCACAATTAATGATTCATTAACAGGAGGTAATCATGATATTTGGAAACATCACACAGGAAAAGACCTATGCCTTTCTTCCTGAGGATTTAAAGGAATGCTTTGCCTATGCAAAGGAGCATGATTTGGCGTCTTATGAAAAGGGAAGCCATGCCATCGACGGAGAAAGGCTGTTTGTCAATGTGGTGGAGTATGAGACCACCCGGTCGGAGAACCGCTTCTGGGAAGCCCACAGGAATTACCTGGATGTACATTTAATGCTTGACGGGCAGGAGCAGATTGATTTAAACTTTATAGAGAACATGGAGCAGAAGGAGTATGTGGAGAAGGATGACTTCCTTCCCATGGACGGCGCACCCAACAGCCATGTGGTGCTCAGGCCGGGGGATTTCCTGATTTGCTACCCGGAGGACGGACACCGCACAGCCGTGGCCGTAAAGGAACCTGAGAAAATCAAGAAGGCTATATTCAAAGTGCGGATTGACCATTAAAAGCATACAGACACGGAGACAGAGGCAAACCAAAGACCCTGGAACGCAGGACGGAGCATCCCGTCTGCGCTCCGGGCAGGTTTGCCTTTTGCGGCAGGACAGCGTAAAGGGCGGCGTCAGGGCCAAAAGAAGATTTAAAGGAGCGGTGCTACGATGAAACAGTATATTTGCATTGATATCGGAGGAACGGAAATCAAGCACGGGGTGCTGGACGAAAATGAGAAATTTCTTGCAAAGGGTAAGGTGCCCACCGAGGCCTTTAATGGCGGGCCTGCCCTGTTAAAAAAGGTCATGGGAATTGCAGCGGACTACCTGAAGGAGCGGAAGGCAGAGGGAATCTGCGTGTCCACTGCCGGCATGGTGGATGTGGAAAAGGGGGAGATATTCTATGCCGCCCCTTTGATTCCGGAGTATGCGGGAACAAAGATCAAGGCCAGCATGGAGGCGGAATTCGGACTTCCCTGCGAGGTGGAGAATGACGTGAACTGCGCCGGCCTGGCGGAGGCTGTGTCCGGGGCAGCGGCGGGGGCCCAGTCGGCCCTGTGCCTTACGGTTGGAACCGGAATCGGCGGCTGCATCATCATCGGCGGCCGGGTGTACCACGGGTGGAGCAACAGCGCCTGCGAGGTGGGATACATGCACATGGACGGAAGTGATTTCCAGACCCTGGGAGCTGCCAGCATACTGGTAAAACGGGTGGCGGCTGCCAAGGGGGAGCCTGAGGCCCAGTGGAACGGCTACCGCATTTTCCAGCTGGCCGGGGCAGGGGATCCTATATGCAAGGAGGCCATTGACCAGATGTGCGATTGTCTGGGAAAAGGCATTTCCAATATATGTTATGTGCTGAATCCCCAGATCGTAGTGCTGGGAGGGGGAATCATGGCCCAGGAGGAGTACCTGCGTCCCAGGCTGGAAAAGGCTCTTGCCCGGTATCTGGTATCCAGCATATATGAAAAGACAGAGCTGGCCTTTGCCAGGCATCAGAATGACGCGGGGATGCGGGGAGCCTACTATCATTTCCTGGAGAGGCAGGGAAAGGCCAGAAGCTGACCCGTATTGGCCGAAAGCAGGTCTGTGGTCTTAACCAGGAGGAGGTATTATGGAATATCTGAAATCAGTGATACCGGTCATAGAATCCAATTATGTGAATTTTACAACGGTGGAGCGCAGTATTGCGGATTTTTTTATCTATAACAGGGAGCAGATGGATTTCTCAGCTAAGTCAGTGGCCGGAAAGTTGTTTGTGTCGGAGGCGTCCCTGTCGCGGTTTGCAAAGAAATGCGGATTCAGGGGTTACAGGGAATTTATTTACCAGTACGAGGAAAATTTTGTGGTCAGGCAGGACTCCATGACAGGCAATACCAGGACTGTGCTCAATGCCTACCAGGAACTTCTGAATAAGACGTATAACCTGGTAAATGAAAAGCAGATTGAGAGGGTGTGCCGGTATATGGCCAAGGCGGGACGCGTGTTTGTCTGCGGAACAGGAAGTTCAGGCCTGGCCGCCAGGGAGATGGAGCTGCGTTTCATGCGTATCGGCCTGGACATCACGTCCATGGAACACAGCGACATGATACGTATGCGCGGCGTGTTCCAGGACGAGAACTGCCTTGTCTTCGGTGTCAGCATCAGCGGCGAAAAGGAGGAGGTATTATACCTTCTGGAGGAAGCCCACAAGCGGGGGGCCAGGACCGTGATGCTCACTGCCAGGAACAGGCCTGACTTCGATGCCTTCTGCGACGAGGTGATGCTTCTTCCGTCGCTGCTCCATCTGAACCATGGAAATGTGATTTCACCCCAGTTCCCCATTCTCCTGCTGACGGACATCCTCTATTCCTACTATCTGTCCCAGGACCCGTATAAGAAGGAAGTGCTCCATGACAGTACATTGAGGGCCCTGGAAAAGGGGAGGAGAGAGAATGTATTGTAAATGCCGGGAGATGTCCATTCCCGGCGGGATAAAATGTATCTCAGGACGTTTCAGGACCATGAGAGCTATTATAATTTTCGGTATGCTGTTAATCACGGCATGCCGATTTTTTTTGTTAGAGTATGAACTCTTACCGCATTCTTGGATTGTTTTGGACAAACTAATATATTAGATGGTAAAAAACGAGACATAACAATGTTAAAAAGTTGCTAAAACAGTGTAAAAACCCTGTGTAAAAATGCAATAATTTGTACAATATGTATAAAAATAAAATAAAAAACAGTGGAAAATGACTCTATACAAACTAATATATCAGTACTAATATATTAGTATCAGCAACAAGGGATAAAGATGAATGAAAGGTACGTATGTAACCAGAACGTGTCCGGAGATTCATTCCCGTCATTCCTGCGCTCCGGTACAGAAAAAGCAGAGGCATAAGGGAGTCTCTGAGGGAGAGCATTCAACTATTTTCATCAAAGGAGGGTTCGTATGAACATCAATGTAATTATCGGTATTATCATGATTCTGTCCTTCTTAGGCATGGTATGGTACTGTGTGAAGGGATTCAACCTGATGGTGGGATTTGCAATCATGGCAACGTTCTGGACTGCCCTGGCAGTGGTGGGCAACGCATTTTCGCCCACATCGGCCATGGAAGGCAAAACCTTCATCCAGGTGCTGGAGTATGTATATGCGGAAGGTCCTGCCGGATATGCAAAGTCCATTCTGGTCAATGTATTCTTCGGAGCATTCTTCGGCAGGGTCCTGGTGGACACCGGCATAGCGGCCACCCTGATTCGTAAGGTGGTTGAGCTGGGAGGCGATAAGCCCAGAATCACCATGGCGCTCCTGTGTATCGTTACGGCTATTATCTTTATGTCCATGACCGGTATCGGACCTGTTATTTCCATCGCAGTTATCGTACTGCCCATTCTGCTTTCACTGGGCATTCCGGCTCCTGTGGCCATGTTTAGCTTCATGGGTTCTATCATGGCAGGTATCTTTGGAAATATCGTCAATTTCCAGCAGTACCAGACCATATATGCGGGCTTTAATGCGGCGGCAGCTGATTATACCTACAACGATTACTTCAAGATTGGCGTTACCTGCATGGTGGTAGCCATCGTGGTAGTGCTGGTGGTTGCCAACCTTTCCATGAACAAAAAGGCAGCCCACGCATGGGCGGCCACTGCTTCCTCGGCAAGTGACAATGCCCCGGCCATTTCCTGGATTTCCGTTATCCTTCCTGTCCTGGGCGTGGTACTCTTCAAGATTCCCATTATTTTAGGATTCTGTCTTTCCGGCATCTACGCACTGGTTACAACGGGAAAAATGAAGGGCAGCTATTCCGAAATCTGCCGCCTCTTTGCAAAACTGTTTACCGATGGTTCCATTGATGTGGCCCCCATGGTAGGATTCCTGCTTACCCTGGCCATGTTCAATAACGCGGCAACCTATGCGGCGCCTTACTTTACAGCTATCCTGGGAGGATTTGTGCCTACCACAGCCATTACCCTGGCCATCGTGTTCGCCATACTGACACCTCTCGGCTTTTTCCGCGGCCCCATGAACCTGGTTGGATGCGGAACCGCAATCCTGGCAGTTGTAGTGGCCACCCTTCCCAATGCACCGGTAGCCTTCCTGTATCCGCTGTTTGCAGTGACCACCATTGCGCCTCAGCATCTGGATATCACCCAGTCCTGGGTTGCATGGGGATTTGGATATACCAAGGTTTCCACCAAGGATTATATGAAGATGTCCATTCCTACCGGATGGATTGTAGGCATTATCTGCTGCGCTGCAGTATTCGTACTGTACGGCGGCCTGATGTAGATGTGAACGGGAGTATAAGACGGCCGGCTGCAGCAGGGAAGGATTCCCTGCTGTCCGGATGGGAGCTGGCGGGATACCTGCCGGCTCCCCCCTTATAAGACGGTTTGATGATTTGAGATGAGGAGGTTTTAAAATGGGAAGATCAGTTAGGATGGGTATAGACGTAGGCGGCACCCACACAAAGGCAGTGGCAATTGATAACGCCACCCATGAAATTATCGGGAAATCTTCCGTTAAGACGACCCACGACGACCCCAGAGGCGTGGCCGCGGGTGTGGTTAAGTCCTTTGAAAACTGCCTGAATGAAAATGGAATCAGCCCGGATGATGTGGTATTTGTGGCCCACTCCACCACCCAGGCAACCAATGCCCTGATTGAGGGCGATGTGGCCACTGTAGGAGTCATCGGCATGGCAAAGGGAGGCCTGGAAGGTTTCCTGGCAAAAAAACAGACAAAACTGGATGATATAGACCTGGGCAACCAGAAGAAAATTAAAATTGTAAATGACTTCATCAACGTGAAGAAAATGAACATGGCCGTTGTTGAAGATACTATAAATAGCATGCAGAAGGCAGGGGCCCAGGTTCTGGTATCCTCCATGGCGTTCGGCGTGGACGACGGAGGTCCTGAGGCAGAGGTGTATGAGGCGGCCAGCGCCAGGGGCATCCCCACCACCATGGCCAGCGACATCACCAAGCTCTACGGACTTACAAGAAGGACCAGAACCGCTGCCATCAATGCTTCCATCCTTCCAAAGATGTTAGATACAGCCAATTCAACGGAAGGCTCTGTCCGGGAAGCAGGGGTTCATGTGCCTCTGATGATTATGAGAGGCGACGGCGGAGTCATGGAGATTACGGAGATGAAGAAGCGCCCCGTGCTGACCATGCTGTCCGGCCCGGCTGCTTCTGTCATGGGATCCCTTATGTATCTGAGGGCCTCCAACGGCGTGTACTTTGAGGTGGGCGGCACCACCACCAATATCGGCGTTATCAAAAACGGGCGGCCAGCCATTGACTATTCCATCGTAGGCGGCCATGCCACCTATATCTCATCCCTGGATGTGCGGGTGCTGGGCGTAGCAGGCGGATCCATGGTCCGGGCTAACAAACAGGGCGTGGTGGATGTGGGACCCCGTTCCGCCCATATAGCAGGACTGGACTATGCCGTGTTCACGGATACGGATAAAATCAGGGGGCCGAAGGTGGAATTCTTCTCGCCCAAGCAGGGGGATCCGGACGACTATGTGAGAATCCGGATGGAGGACGGATCCGCTGTCACCCTCACCAACTCCTGCGCAGCCAATGTGCTGGGACTGGTAAAGCCGGAACATTTCTCCTACGGCAACGTGGAATCCGCCAGAAAGGCCATGAAAGCCCTGGCTGACTACTGCGGTACAACGGTGGAGGACATTGCAAAGCAAATCATGGAAAAGGCGTATGCCAAGATTGAGCCGGTGATACTGGAGCTGGCTGAGAAATATAAGCTGGAAAAGGACCAGATATCCCTGGTGGGCGTCGGAGGCGGAGCCGCTTCTCTGATCGTGTATTTCAGCAATAAGATGGGGGTCAAGTACTCCATCCCGGAGAATGCCGAGGTCATTTCATCCATAGGAGTGGCCCTGTCCATGGTCCGTGACGTGGTGGAGCGCATCATGCCCTCCCCGTCCAAGGACGATATCCGGGCCATTAAAAATGAGGCCCTTAACAAGGCCATTGAGTCAGGTGCAACAGCGGAATCCGTGGAGATTCATATTGAAATAGATCCCCAGACCTCCAAGGTGACGGCCATTGCCACCGGTTCAACGGAGGTGAAGACAGCGGACCTGCTAAAGGAGTGCGATGAGGCAGAGGCAAGGCATCTGGCAGCAGAGGACATGAGGCTGGCGGATGGGGATACAGCCCTTCTGGCAACGTCACCCTACTTCTATGTGTACGGAGAAAGAACAGAGCCGGGTACACCGGGCGCTGTCCGCATCGTGGATAAGAAGGGATTCATAAAGGTACAGCGGGGAAGGGCCATGTGTTTAAAAACCACGGCAGCAGCCTATCTGGACGCGCTGAAACAGCTCTGGGACGACATGGCAGTATACCAGACAGAGCTGATTGCAAGGCCGGATTACTACCTGTGCATGGGCGCCAGGGTTATGGACTTTACGGCCCAGGATTTTGAGCAGCTGGAGCTTTTGACGGACCTGGAGGTATCTTCACTGGAACCGGATGAAGAAATCCTGGTGGTGGCTGCCAACATCAGGCAGAATTAAGGCAAGGACCCGCTAAAGGGGCCATGGGACCGGTCTGGAGGACAGAGATATGGAAGAGATGAACCTGAGGAAAATGATGAAGGGACTGGCTGCCGTGGACGACATGACCTGGGGAATGTACGCATTCTCCAGGGATGCGCTCCGGGATAAGGTGGACTGCGGCCGGAAAAAAGAGATGATAGAAAAATCCATCTGCTGCGGCTATGAAACAGCGGATAAAATCATGGACCAGACGGGTACCTCAAATCCCCGGGAGATTGCCGGAAAGCTGGGACTCAGGGTGGAATACCTGGATAAGGGGCAGATAGCGGACAGGGTGCTATTTGCCCTTTTTACCCCTCCCGACCTGATACAAATTATGAGGGAGCCTATTGACAAGGCGGTTAAAGGCGGTTCACTGGACGGCTTCACCACAAGGGAGCAGCTGGAAGATTTGATTCTGGGCCATGAAATTTACCACTATCTGGAAGAGGAGTACGATGGGATTTATACCAGGACCGAGAAAATACGCCTGTGGAAAATCCTTGGTTTTGAGAACCGTTCCACCATAAGGGCCCTGTCGGAGATAGCCGGAATGTATTTTTCCAAAAAATTAAATGGTTTTCCCTATTCCCCATTTGCCTTAGATATCCTTTTGTACTATAATTATAATTCAGAGACAGCCCTGAACATGTACAGGGAGGTAGCAGAGATCTGACAGGAGGAGTTCTATGGGCAGCACAGACAGCAGGAATTCGGAAGACAACATATATGACGTACTGCGCACGGACATTCTGAACCTGAAGCTGCGTCCCGGGATGATTTTCAGCATCAGGGATATCAGCGAGGCCTACCAGGTGGGAAGGACGCCGGTAAGAGATGCCCTCATCAGCCTTTCCAAGGAGGGGCTTATCACCTTTCTTCCCCAGCGGGGAACCATGATATCCAAGATTAATTATGACAAGGTACTTAACGAGCGCTTTCTCAGGACCTGTGTGGAGGAGAAGGTGATTCTGGAGTTTATGGCAGTGTGTGATTTAAAGGCCATCACAGAGCTGGAGATGTCCCTGGACCGTCAGGAGAAGTTTGTGGAGGAGGAGGATATACGGGCATTTTTGGCTGAGGATATGTACTTTCATTCCATTTTTTACGTGGGGGTCAACAAGGGATACTGCAACGACATCATATCTGCCAATTCAGGCCATTACATGCGGATCCGTCTTTTGGCCATGGCGGACCAGGGCATAGACAGGGAAGCCCTTAAGCAGCATAAGGAGATAACAGACGCCATTCTGGCCAAGGACTGGGAGCGGCTACACACTATTTTGAATTTTCATCTGAACCGCCTTGTGAATCAGGAGCGTGCCCTGCTGTCCAAATATCCGGACCTCTTTGAACGGGAAAATGTGGAGGTGAGAAGGGAGCCGGACGAGCTGGGCGTGGATTTCCTGGTGGAGACAAAACTGAAATATCATGCGTAGAAAGGGGGCTTTCCCGGCTGCATATTAACTGCTGCCGGGAAAGCCCCTTTGGAGTTACATGTATGTATTTTACCAGATTCCCAGCGTGCTCTGAAGTGCCAGGCTCACTGCGGTGATTCCTACCCAGCAGCAGGCGCCCATGAGGATGGGCTTGCCGCCGGTGCGGATAAGCCTTAACAGATCCGTGTTCAGTCCGATGGCTGCCATGGCCAGGACGATGAAGAACTTGCTCAGCTCCTTAATGGGGGCAAAGACTGAGGCAGGAATCCCTGCTCCCATGGCAATGGTGGTGATGACCGAAGCCCCGATGAAGTAGAGAATAAAAAACGGGAAGATATCTTTAAAGCTTACAGACTGTCCGCTGGCCAGATCCGCCTTTTCCTCCTTCCTGGTCCGGATAAAGGCCAGACACAGGGTGATGGGAATGATAGCCAGGGTCCTGGTGAGCTTTACCGTGACTGCTTTGTCCAGAGTGGCTGCCCCCAGATTCCACATGCTGTCCCAGGTGGCTGCCGCGGCAGTGACGGATGACGTGTCATTGATGGCTGTTCCTGCAAAGACGCCAAAGGCATTGCCGGAAGCAGTATCAAACCCCAGGAACTTGCCGAAGGTGGGGAACAGGATGGCTGCCAGCACGTTAAAGAAGAAAATCACGGATATGGCCTGGGCAACCTCATCGTCATCCGCATTGATTACAGGCGCCGTGGCTGCGATGGCGGAACCGCCGCAGATGGAGGAGCCCACACCCACCAGGGTGGAAATGTTGGACGGGATATGCATGAGCTTATGGAGCACAAAGGCAATCACCAGAGAGGTGGTGATGGTGCACACAATGATGGGAAGGGACTGCCTTCCCGTCTCCAGCACCACATTTAAGTTCATGCCAAAGCCCAGAAGGATGACCGCCCACTGCAGTATTTTTTTGGAGGTGAATTTGATACCGTCCTCCAGCCCGTTTTTAGTTTTCATGAATACGGCTATGACCATGCCGGCAATGATGGCGATGACAGCGCCGCCGATGATGGGGAACATTTTCCCCAGAAACCAGGAAGGGACAGCCAGCAGCAGGCAGAATGCCAATCCTTTCCATTTCTTTTGTAATGATGCCATTTCTTTTTCCTCCTCATATTCCCGATAGCTTGATATTTGACCGTGTGCCGGGTTTAAAACCCAGCACACGGTTTATATGGTAACTTATGGAAAGCATAAAGTAAAATTATATATATTTATATTTTAATAAGAATGTGTTATGATTAAGAGAAACAGAGGGAGAACAAAAGGAGGAAATCAGATGCTGGATTTCAGGGTTTACACATTTCTTGCTGTCTGTGAGTACATGAATTATACAAGGGCTGCGGAGGCGCTGCATATCACGCAGCCCGCCGTGTCACAGCATATCCGGTATCTGGAGAACATGTACCAGGTTAAGCTGTTCCTGGCAGAGGGAAAGAAGATACACCTGTCCCCTGCGGGAGAACGTCTGCTCCACGCAGCCACCACCCTTAAGAATGATGAGGTTTTCCTGCGAAAACAGATGCTTGAGGGGGCCGGGAGGGGACTGAGCCTGCGGTTTGGGACCACCAGGACAATCGGGGAGTCAGTGATATCCGCCCCTCTGGCCCGCTATATCCACAGCCATCCCGAGGACCGCATCAGCGTTGTCATCAACAACACGGACGAGCTTCTGCACAAGCTGGTTTCCGGGGAGATTCAGTTTGCCCTGGTTGAGGGGTATTATGATGACGTGGATTTTGATTCCATGGTTTTCAGAACAGAGCCCTTCATACCTGTATGTGCTGCCGGCCATGTTTTTGCCGGGGATCCGGTCCGGTTAAGGGACCTTTTGGGGGAACATCTGCTCATACGGGAGCCTGGATCGGGAACCAGGGATATTCTGGAGAAGAATCTGGATATCAAGAATATCCGCCTGTCTGATTTTGCCCACATTACAGAGATCGGCAGCATGCATGTGATTCTCCAGCTGCTGGAAAAGGATGCGGGAATCACCTTCCTGTACCGGACCGCGGTGGAGGAGGGGATAAAGGACGGGGTGTTCAGGGAACTGGAACTGAGGGATTTCCAGATGGAACATGACTTTGCCTTTATATGGAATAAGGGAAGCATATATGCGGATACATACAGGATGATCTGCAGGGAACTGCAGTGAAGGAATGATCCGGCCAAAAGAAAGGCATTGCCGTAATCCCGGAGGGGCTGGCAATGCCTTATTTGTTATTTTAACAGACTGTCAATCTGCGCCCAGATTCCATTTATCTGTTCCATGGAGCTCAGAGCTTTTTTCTTCTGTTCCAGGCACTGGTTCAGTTTGGCGATGGCCTCGTCATACTTTCCGTTCTTCACATCGTTTTTTGCCTGGGCCTTCAACAGCCTGGCCTGGCTGCTGGCTTCCGTATAGGACACCTGCACTTCTGTGATATCATCCTTTAATTCCCTGACCTGGTTCCATGTATCCTTGTGTTCCTTTAACTGGCCGCTGTCCTTCCAGCCCTGGCGGACTGTCTTGGCGGCATCGGAGGCAGTGCGGTTGCTCTTCTGGAGATTTTTGATGGAGGCAGATGTGTCGGCCAGTTCCTGGCGGACCTGGGCTGTTTCGGTGTTATACTCCTTTTTTGTCTGGGCTGCAAAGGCAGGGAAGCTCATGGAGCAGGCCAGGGCTGCAGCGCATATAAAGACTGTTATTTTTTTCATAAATAAAAACTCCTTTCTGTGGCTGTGAATGTCAGTCCGGAATATGTCCGGGATAATACGGAACAGCGGTACCGGTATCCGCCGTCCACACCAATAGGATAGCATAGATGCACAGGGCGGATACAGGTTAAAAATGCGGCAAAAATGTGGCAGCGGTTTACGGATTCCTGACGGGATGGTATGCTATCCGTAAATACTGTTACATGCAGGGAGGTTATTATGGCGAAACGCATATATGTGGCGGATGATGAACCGCATATCCGCACTTTGATACAGACATTCCTTGTCAATGAGGGATATGAGGTGGAGACATTTGAGGATGGAAACAGCCTGTTTGACGCATTCCATGCATCCTGTCCGGACTTGATCATTCTGGATGTCATGATGCCTGGAATGGACGGCTTTGCCCTGTGTACGGCGATCCGCAGGGAAAGCCGGGTTCCCATTATCATCGTGTCAGCCAAGGATGCTCCCATGGACCGGGTCACGGGCATCACCCTTGGCAGCGATGACTATATGGTTAAGCCCTTTCTCCCTCTGGAGCTGGTAGCCAGGGTCAAGGCGCTGTTTCGCAGGGCCGGATACATCCGGCAGGATGCAGGGGAGACACTGGTCTGCGCCAATTTAAGCCTGGACCCGCGCTCCCGCTGCATGACCGTGGACGGCGCCCACTTTTCCGTGACACCCACGGAATTTGCTTTCCTGCAGTATCTGATGGAGCGCAGGGGGGAGGCTGTATCCAAGCAGGTGCTTTTGAAGGAAGTGTGGGAGCTGCCGGATTACGATTTGGATACCAGGGTGGCGGATGATCTGGTAAAACGCCTCAGGCGCAAATTCAGGGAGGCCGGGTGCAGGGCAGCCATTGAAACCGTATGGGGCTATGGATTCAGGCTGGAGGAAGACAGGGGGGAGAGGTCATGATGTCTGCCATTCGTTCACGCATCTTTGTTCCTGTGGTAATCCTGATTGTGCTGTTTCCGGTCCTTTCCTGGGCGCTGTTTTCCTCTGCCTCAGGCTGGTACGTAAAGCGGATATCCAGCCAGAGCTTAGAGCATCTGATGGAATCCGTCCAGTCCATGGCGGAGCAGGTGTATCCGCGGGATGGGGACGAAACTCTGACCAGGGATGAGGAGAAGATGTATTCCAGGGAATTTCTGAGCCAGGTCAGGGAGTATATACGAAAGGGACGCCCGGAAGCCAGTCTTATTGCCTTTAATTCCCGGCTGAAGCTTACCTTTCCCAGGCAGGGGGAGGAGGAATGGGAAGGAGAGGAAATCAGCGGGGCGTGCCGTGAGATGATTGCCGGCGGGATGTTTGAGGAAAATAAAGGGGCGGATGTCACGGCTGCTGTGGGAAAGCGGCAGTACATGTTCCGGCTCTATGAGACAGAGAGCTCCGGTAATATAAGGGGAAAATATCTGGTGGGGTATGTGGAGATACCGGACACAAAAGCCCTTCTGTCCTACACGGGAGGGCTTCTTGCTGCTATTGCCGGTTTTCTGGCTTTTCTGTCCCTGGTGGCTGCCTGGTTTGTGGCAGGCAGCATATCCGGGCAGCTTAAGGGTCTGTGCAGGCAGGCCGGCGCCATAGGAAAAGGGGAATTTGAGCCGTCCCGGGTTCATTATCCGATCTCGGAAATAGAAGATTTAAAGAATGCAATGAACGGCATGGCGGCAGAGCTGGACCGGACCGAACAAAAACAGCTGGCCTTTTTCCAGAATGCATCCCATGAGCTTCGGACCCCGCTTATGTCCATCTGCGGTTATGCCCAGGGAATTCAGTGCAATGTGTTCCCGGACCATGCCCAGGCAGCTGCTGTGATTCTGTCTGAAACCATGAGGATGAAGGAGCTGGTGGACGGCATACTGACCATATCCAGGCTGGACAGCCATGACACAAGGCTGCGCACAGAGGTCATAAGTCTTGGGGAGTTTATAGAGGCGCAGATTGACATTTTACAGGGGTTAGGGATAGCGGAGAAGGTGAGCATTGGGATGGAAAAGGAGCAGGAGGATATCAGGGTCAGTGCAGACCCGTCCCTGCTTGGAAAAGCGTTTCAGAATGTGATGAACAACTGCGCCAGATATGCAAAAAGCAGTGTCACGGTCTCTCTTAAAAGGGAGGGGGAATGGGCTGTTGTCTGTGTAAAGGACGATGGGCCCGGCCTGGATGAAAAAGAGATTCCCCATCTGTTTGAGCGGTTTTATAAGGGCAATAAAGGGAATTTCGGAATCGGGCTTTCCATCACGCGCGCTGCCATGGAGTACATGGGAGGACGGGCCCAAGCCCGCAACAGGCGTCCGCCCTGTCATGGAGCCGAGTTCCGGCTGATGCTGCCTGTGGAGGAAGCGGCTGGCAGGAAAGGGTAGCAGGCGCTTATGCGGACCACAGGCAGGCATCGGCAGGCGCTTATGCGGACCAGAGGCAGGCGGCAGCAGGCGCTTACCTGCAAACCAGAGGCAGCATGACGGATACCGTGAATACGTCGTTATTGTGGCTGATTTTCATGTCGCCGTTATATTTATGAATGACCGTGGATACATTGGACAGTCCTATGCCGCAGTACTGCTCTCCAATCTTGATGCTTTCGTACCGGTTGCCTTCTATGCGCAGCTGGCCGTTGTAGGAATTGGAGATGCTGATGATCAGGAATGCCTTCTGGCAGCGGATTTCCGTATGGATGAACCGGTTGGCCCCCTTTCCCATACGGCAGCATGCCTCCAGGGCATTGTCCAGGAGATTGCCCAGGATGATGCACAGGTCCACGTTCTCAAACGGCAGTTCAGGAGGCACCATAATGTTGGCTGTCAGGGGAACGCAGCAGGCAGCGGCCTGCTGCTGGGCATTGTTGACCAGGATGTTGACCATGCTGTTTCCGCCGGTGAGGGGCACCTTCATGCCGTTGGCGGAGTCATAGATTTGTTCAATGTATGTAAGGGCCTCCTCATACTGGCCTGCTTTTAAAAACACCACCAGGGAATGGAGGTGTTTTTTTAAATCGTGGCGCAGGGAGGTGATTTCCCTCTGGGAGTCCTCCACCTTCTGATAGTAGGAGGACTGCATGGTAAGGAGTTTGTCCGCAATCATATTTTTCTGGCTCTCCTCGTTGATAATGGCATAATCGTCCACCAGATAGAACAGGAACATGGAGGAGCAGAAAAGGATTCCCGATATCTCCAGGTAAAAATGGGATACGCTGTTCCTCATGTGGAAAATCTGGATGGTGATAAACAGGATCACGGAGGGGACCAGGAAGGAAATGGCATTGTAAAGGGTGGCTTTGTTGCTCTTTCTCATGTTTCTGCACAGGATGAACAACAGGGTGAAGAAGAAAAAAAGGATGCAGGCCGTCATCTGGGCCAGGGGGCTCTGAATCAGGAAATTAGGCTCTGAGGGAAGGGGCTCGTTGTGCAGAAAACGCAACAGCACTGCGGACAGCAGCTTGCAGGCATAGTTGAGGACAACGAACAGATAAGCAACCAGCACCTTGGTTCTGAGGGAATCTGTAAAGAATATGCAGCTTACCAGCATTGTGAAGGCGCAGTAAAAAACGCACATGCTGAACAGAGGCGCGTTGAACCAGTAGGTTACCCACTGGAATATAAAATAAATCAGGATGCCCACCGTGTACTGGGACACGGGCCGCAGGTTCCGGTGAAGAAAGTTGCTGCACAGCCAATAAAGAATCAGGGTCTCGGCCACGGACAGCACAAAGCTGACCCAGGCATGCTGAATGACGTTCATCATAGGTCTGCCTCCATGCAGGCTGGAAATTTCATCATAGATTTGCCTCCATATAGCTTAAGAATTCCTGGTTCACTTCCCTGCGCTTGTGCTTGCTCATGGGAAGCACCTCCTTGTTGTCCATGGTTACGGAATCCTTGAAAATATTATAAATATGGCTTACGTTGACCAGGAAGCTCTTGTGAATCCGGATGAAGCCGTCCGGGCGGAGCTGCTCTTCCAGGGAACTGATGGTGCCTGTAAATGTAAATGTGCCTTCCTTTGCAACCACACGGATGGTCCTTAAATCCGATTCCAGATAATAGATATGGTCGGTCATCAGTTTGGTGGTGCCGCTTATGCTGGGAAAGGAAAAGATGGATGCCTGTTTTTTCTGCTGCCTGTCAAGCAGCTCCTCCACGGCGGACAGAAAGTCGCCGCTCTCCACCGGCTTTACGATATAGCGGAAGGCGCCCACCTTGTAGCCCTCCACCGCGTAATCCACAGTGGCTGTCACAATGAGGATGGGAACCTCGTCGTCCAGCTGGCGGATGTGCTTTGCCACCTCGATGCCGCCCATGGTTTCCATGCGCATGTCTAACACCAGGATGTCGCAGAACCCTTTTTGTTTATAATCCTTAAGCAGGTCCAGGCCGTCTGTGTAGGATAAGATATCCACAGGCCGTTTTTCTTTTAATTGTTCCAGATGTCCGCACAGCACCATCAGGTCCGCGGGACTGTCATCGCAAAGTACAATTCTGAACATGACCATTCTCCCCTGAAATTAGTTAAACGCATAACGATTATACAATTCTTTCAGTGGTATTGTAAATAGGGTTTTTGGACAAAAAATACATTTCTGACCAATTATTACACTGAAATTATCGTTTGTGCACAAAGTATTGCGTTAATTTTTTCCTTGTGTAAAATGAGGATATGAGTTGAGAAACAATATAAAAAACAAGAAAAAGGGGGAAACAGATCTTATGTCTGGACCAAGTGGAAATGATGCAGGCGGAATGAAAAAGACCCTGTCCATATGGAATTTCTTTACCATTGGATTCGGGGCCATCATCGGTACTGGCTGGGTGCTTCTGGTAGGTGACTGGATGGTGATTGGAGGCGGACCCATAGCGGCCATGATTGCATTTGCCATAGGAGCCGTGTTCCTGCTTCCCATAGGTGCCGTGTTCGGGGAGCTGACAGCGGCCATCCCTATCTCCGGCGGAATCATTGAATATGTGGACAGGACCTACGGGCGGAATGTCTCATACATAACAGGATGGTTCCTGGCGCTGGGCAACGGTATCCTCTGCCCATGGGAGGCCATCGCCATCTCCACATTAGTATCCGATATGTTCGGGGGCCTGTTCCCGGTTCTCAGGGCGGTTAAGCTCTATACCATCATGGGGGCGGATGTGTACCTGTTCCCCACTGTCATAGCGCTGGGATTTGCAGTCTATGTGATTCTCCTTAACTTCCGGGGCGCCAGCGCAGCCGCTAAGCTGCAGGCATTTCTGACAAAGGCCCTATTGGCGGGCATGCTCCTGGCAATGGCAATCTCTTTCGTGAAAGGCGGGCCGTCCAACATCCTTCCCTCCTTTACGCAGGTGGAGGGACCATCCACGGTGACCAGCGCAAACAACATGTTTGCAGGCATTATCTCAGTGCTGGTAATGACCCCGTTCTTCTACGCAGGGTTTGATACCATACCGCAGCAGGCTGAGGAAGCAGCGGAAGGCCTGGACTGGAACAAGTTCGGCAAGGTTATCAGCATGGCGCTCCTGGCGGCTGGCGGTTTCTATATGATTTGTATTTATTCCTTCGGCACCATCATACCGTGGACTGATTTTATAAAGAGCACGGTTCCGGCATTGGCCTGTCTTAAGAACATCAACATGTTTTTGTATGTGGCAATGCTGATAATCGCCACATTAGGCCCCATGGGCCCCATGAATTCCTTCTACGGAGCTACCAGCCGCATCATGCTGGCCATGGGACGTAAAGGACAGCTCCCGGACAGCTTTGCGGTCCTGGATGAAAAAAGCGGGGCGCCCAAGATGGCCAACACAGTGCTGGCAGTCCTGACCATTATGGGTCCTTTCCTGGGTAAAAACATGCTGGTATCCCTGACCAATGTGTCGGCGCTGGCATTCATCTTCTCCTGCACCATGGTAAGCTTTGCCTGCCTTAAGATGCGCTATACGGAGCCTGACCTTCCAAGGCCTTACAAGGTTCCCGGCGGAAAAGCAGGCATCTGCATGGCATGTCTGGCAGGTACCATCATCATCGGGCTTATGGTGGTTCCCTTCAGCCCCGCAGCCCTTAAGCCTGTAGAGTGGGCCATCGTGGTTGCATGGCTGGTCATCGGGCTGGGCCTTAGCGCTGTTACCAGGGCAAAGGCAAATAATAAGGCGGCAGCCGCTGCAAAATAACGGCAATAAAATCATACATCAACATATATCAAATAAAGGAGGATTTTTCAATGAAGAAGGTAGCTTTTAAAGGCGGTTTACTGATTGACGGTACCGGCGCGGAGCCAGTGGTGAACAGTCTGGTGCTGACAGAGGATGACAAGATTGCGTACGCCGGTGCGGACAAGGAAATCGGACCTGACTACGAGGTTGTGGATATTACCGGAAAGACTATTATGCCGGGTCTTATTGACTCCCATCTGCATTTCTCAGGAAACCTGACAGACGATGACAGCGACTGGGTACTGGAGGATGTGGTACAGAAGACAGTGGTGGCGGTACAGCAGGCCCATGAGTGTCTGGAGAACGGCCTTACCACGGTTGGCGAGATTTCCCGTTCCGGCATCCAAATCCGCAACATGGTGGAAGCCGGCGTCATGAAGGGCCCCAGGGTAGTGGCAACCGGACTTGGATTCTGCCGCACCTGCGGACACGGGGATTCCCACAAGCTTCCCAGCTACTACAACGACGAATCCCATCCATGGGCTGAGCGTGTGGACGGACCATGGGATCTGCGCAAGGCGGTTAGAAGAAGACTCCGCCAGAATCCGGATGCAATTAAAATCTGGTCCACAGGCGGCGGCATCTGGCGCTGGGACCAGAAGCTGGACCAGCACTATACGCTGGAGGAGATTCAGGCTGTTGTGGATGAGTGCAGGATGGTAGGCATCCCGGTATGGTCCCATGCAGAGGGCTACGGCGGCGCCCTGGATTCTGCCAGGGCAGGGGTGCATCTCATTATCCACGGCCAGACCTTAAATGACGAGTGCCTGGATATCATGGCAGAGAAAGGCATTTACTTCTGTCCCACCATCCAGTTCTTAAACGAATGGTTCAAGACATACGCTCCGCCATACATCCCGGAGGTACATGACCAGTATCCCGGCGATACCGTAGCGGAGAAGGAGCTGAACCGCGTGTACGCTAACTTAAGAAAAGCAAAGGCAAAAGGCATCGGACTTACCATTGGTTCGGACTCCTTCTGCTCCAGTCTTACACCATACGGAACAACAGCCATCGGAGAGATGTACTCCTTTGTGGAAAAAGCAGGCATCAGCGAGATGGATACCATTGTGGCGGCTACCAAGGCAGGCGCCGAGATGCTGAAGGTGGACAATGTGACCGGATCCCTGGCAGAGGGAAAGAGCGCGGACCTGTTAGTAATTAACGGCAACCCGTTAGAGAATATCCGTGCAATCGCTGTTGAGAACATGGATGTAATCATGAAAGAAGGATATTTTGTAAAACGCTGACCGGCACTCCCGGATGAGAGGAAAGGGCTGCTGCTATAACAGGCGGCAGCCCTTTGCCGGTTTGGAAAGCCAAGGGGGATGGAAAGAAAATGTATGTATTGCTGTATCTTCTGTGGATTCTGTTAAACGGCAGGGTCACGGCTGAAATTCTGGCGGTGGGAGTCCCGGCGGCAGGGCTGGTATACGGCTTCGGGTATCTGGCCCTGGGTTACCGTTTGTCCGGGGACCTGCTTCTCCTGAAGCGCCTGGGTCATATTCTTGTATTCCTGGCCATGGTGGCCTGGGAGGTGGTGAAGGCCAATGTGGCCATTATCCGCATAGTGCTGTCCCCCCACATGGAAATCACACCCTGTCTGGTGCCGGTTAAGACGGACTTAAAGAGCGCCGGAGCCAGGGCGGCCCTGGCCAATGCCATTACCCTGACGCCGGGCACCATCACGGTGGATGTGAAGGATGATGTGCTGTGGGTCCACGCGCTGACAGCTGAGATGGCAGAGGGGCTTAAGGACTGGCATGTGGCAAGGCAGCTGGCGCGGATCGAGGAAGTAAGATAGGAGGAAGGGACATGGGGGCAGAGATAGGGGCAAAGATAGGGGCGGGGGCGGAAGAGGGGCTGTTTACAGGTATCCTGATTCTGTCGGTTATCATACTCAGCATCAATATGATATTCTGCCTGCTGCGGGCCGTACTGGGACCCCGCTTTTCCGACCGGCTCATTGCCATCAATATGATAGGAACCAAGACCGTTCTCATGATTGCCCTTCTCATAAAGGTGTTCCATGAGGATTATCTGGTGGATATCTGTCTTATATATGCCCTTATCAGCTTCCTGTCCTTTGTGGTTCTGACAGGGCTTCTGGGCCGGCATATGGGCTGTGAAAAGGAAACAGGAGAGAGCGGTGGGGCAGGAAAGGAAAATACAAAAAAGGAGGCGGTGCTGTAATGGGTCTGGTGACAGGAGGAATTTTCATCGTACTGGGAGTGTTTGTGCTCTGTGTGGCGACCTTTGGCATATTCCGGTTTGAATATGCGCTGAACCGGATTCATGTGGCTGCCAAATGCGATACCCTGGGGAGCATGCTTATACTGGCCGGCCTTATAATCTCCAACGGGTGGAACATGGAGTCGGCCAAAATCGGATTGATTCTTCTGTTTATCTGGATTGGCAACCCGGCGGCCTCCCACATGGTGGCCAGGGCAGAGGCCAGGAGCAATCCAAATCTTAAAGAGGAATGCGGGGTGTCTGAATATGAAGGCGGTTGAGATCATTCTCCTGCTGTTTCTGATGGTCTGTTCTTTAAGTGTATTCCTGTGCAGGAACCTGTTGGTGGCAGCTATCCTGTTTATGGCCAACAGCCTTATCATGAGCATCATATGGGTGATTCTGCAGTCCCCGGACCTGGCTATCACAGAGGCGGCCGTGGGCGCAGGGGTCACGGGAATCCTGCTTTTTATTACACTGTATAAGGTCGATGGGTTAAGGGGGGAAGACAGTGAGTGAGGACAGCGGCAAGCGCGGTCTGCGCGCATTCGTGGACTGGGTGGAAAACGGTCCGGACTGGGAGGATGAGGCCGGTGTGCATGAAGGCGGGGCCGGCGGGCATGGCGGGGAGGCCGGCGGGCATGACGGGGAGACCGGCGGGCATGACGGGGAGAATAGCGGGCATGGCGGAGAGGCCGGCGGGCATGACGGGGAGACCGGCGGGCATGGAGAGGCAGACACCGTGCATGCTTCGGAGCAGGCTGTAAAGAGAAATACAAAACGGACTATGGGCAGGCGGTTTGCGGAATTTACGGAGGAACATGCCCTGCGTGTATTCGGCCGTGTCTACCGGGCTGTGGCGCAGATCGTCTGTCTGGCGGGCATGGCAGTGCTTCTCATGATGGTAACCCATCTGCCGGCCTTCGGCTCTGCGGACAATCCGGCCAATAATGAGGTGGTGGGCCGTTATCTGGAAAACGGGCTGTCCGAGACCGGGGCCGTGAATACGGTCGCCGGAATCATACTGGATTACCGGGCCTTTGATACCTTTGGCGAGTCCGTGGTTTTATTCCTGGCGGCTGTCAGTGTCATTGCCCTCTTGCACCGTAAATCCGAAAGCGGGTACAGCGGGAGGGAAGACCAGAGAGGGGGAACGGAGCATGAAGAGGATGAGGAAAGAGATATCATACTGGAACAGGTGGCCAGGCTGCTGGTTCCCTTTATTCTTATGTTTGGCGTCTATGTGGTGCTCAACGGCCATCTGTCCCCCGGAGGCGGGTTCTCAGGAGGAACGGTGATGGGGGCCGGCCTGATACTATATGCCAATGCATTTGGGCACCGGCGGATTCACCGTTTTTTCAGCTTTAAGACCTTTACTGTGATGAGCAGCAGCGCGCTGATGGTATACGCCCTTTCAAAAGGCTATTCCTTTTTTATGGGGGCAAACCACCTGGAGTCGGGTATTCCTTTGGGAAGGCCGGGAAACATCTTCAGCGCAGGCCTGATACTGCCTCTGGATATCTGTGTGGGTCTGGTGGTGGCCGGGACCATGTATTGCTTTTATTCCCTGTTCCGGGAAGGGGAGGTGTGATAATGCAGGTGCTTGTGACCAATTACTACGAGACAGCGGCCATGATTCTGTTTTCCATTGGGTTTACCATGCTGCTGCTCCAGAAAAATCTGATTAAAAAGGCCATCGGGCTGAACATTATGGATATGTCCGTGTACCTGTTCCTGGCGGCCAAGGGGTACATAGCCGGTGGAAGGGCGCCCATAGCAGATGGAAGGACATCTGTGGAAGGATTTATTAATCCCCTTCCCAGCGGCCTGGTGCTGACGGGAATCGTGGTGTCTGTCAGCGTGTCGGCCTTTCTCTTTTCACTGATTCAGAGATTCCACCACTATTACAGAACCCTGGATTTGGACGACATGCTGTATGAAGGACAGGAGGAGACAGACGGTGAGACTGGTTGAGAACATTCCATTTTTCAGTATATTCATCATGATGGCAGGGGGAATCGTGACGCCCCTTCTGGGAAGCAGGAACCGGGCCAGGATTCTACACCTGGTTTTGGTGGGGGCAGTGGCAGTGATGTCAGGCCTGCTTCTGGGATATACGTCGGACGGTACCTGTTTTCGCTTCATGATGGGACATTTCCCGGCTCCATGGGGGAATGAGGTCAGGGCCGGCGCTCTGGAAGCCCTTATGAGCCTGGTCTTTTCCCTTGTGATGTTCCTTACGGTGGCTGCCAATAAACGGTCCCTGGAACACGACATACCCGGGGAGCGGGCCGGCCTGTACTATGTGATGATGAATCTTCTGTTCAGTTCCCTTCTGGCCCTTATCTACACCAATGACCTTTTTACCGCTTATGTATTTATAGAAATCAATACCATTTCAGCCTGTGCCATTGTGTGCGCAAAGGAAAGCGGCGAGACCGTGGCGGCAGCCATACGCTATCTCATCATGAGCCTGGTGGGAAGCGGGCTTATCCTTATCTCCATTGCCCTTTTATACTGCCAGACAGGCCATCTCCTTATGGAACCCATGGCAGGGGCTGTCAGGGAGCTGGCATCATCAGGAAAGGATTTATTTCCCCTTAAGATGGCTCTGGTGATGATGACTTCCGGGCTGGCAGTAAAGAGCGCCCTGTATCCCTTCAGCTCCTGGCTGCCGGGAGCCCATGCCAATGCCACGGCTGCTTCCAGCTCTGTTTTGTCGGGGCTGGTGCTGAAGGGATACATTATCCTGCTTCTCAAAGTCTATATGCGGATTCTGGGAATGGATCTGATTATCCGGCTGCGGATCAATGACCTGCTTTTCGTGTTCGGAATCCTGGCCATGGTCATTGGTTCGGCCAAGGCGCTGCAGCAGCATATGGTCAAGCGGGTCATTGCCTATTCATCCATTGCCCAGATTGGATATATCTTCATGGGAATCGGCATGGGAACCAGTGCAGGGCTGGCAGCCGCAGTCCTGCACATGATTGTCCACGCAGTGACAAAGCCCATGCTGTTTACTGCCGCAGGCGGCCTCATGGACTGCTGCGGCCATCAGAAGGAGATAGCGGCCCTTAGGGGAAGCGCAAGGCGGAATCCGGCAGCCGGCGCCGGACTGGTGGTGGGAAGCATGGCCATGATAGGGATTCCCTTTTTTTCCGGGTTTGTTTCCAAGATTTCCTTTGCTATGGCCTCGTTTCATGATCTGGACCGGACGGTTCTGGTGCTGGGGGCCCTGGCTGTCAGCACGGTCCTCAATGCCATGTATTACATACCGCTCATCATCATCGTGTTTTCAGAAAGAGGGCCGGAGAAGGCGGACTATGAGGCGGCAGGTCTGGAGGACGCGGCTGTGCCTGAGGCGGGAGAGCCTGTAAAGGATGTTCCTTTCGCGGCAGCCATGGCCTGTTTTATGGCTGGGAATGTGCTGATTGGGACTTGCTACGGCCCTGTGGTCCGGATGATAGAGACAGGGCTTGCCAACTTCGGGTGACCCCGGCAGCAGGGAAGTATATGAGAAGGAGAGGACATAGGACATGAGAGAAATGTGGATGATGGCGCCGGTGCTGTTTCCAGTGGTTTCCGGCGGAGCCCTGTGGATATGGAATCCGGGAAAAAACAAAATTCACACAGCCGCGGCGGTTCTGTCCCTGGCAGAGGCTGTGTGTTCCTGGCTGGTCATCCTGAACTGCATGGGGATGAAGCTGCCCCTGTGGAGCATCGGACCGGGCTTGGAGCTGTGCCTTCGGCTGGATGGAACCGGAGCCCTGTTTTCCGGTCTGGCATCCCTTATATGGGTGCTGGTGGTTTTCTTTGCCTTTGAATATATGGAACATGAGAAGGAAGATGCCCGGTTTTTCGGATGCCTTATTATGTCCCTGGGAGCCTTGACAGGAGTTGCCTGGGCAGGAAATTTTGTTACCCTGTACCTGTTTTTTGAAATGATGACATTTTTCAGCGTTCCCCTGGTATTCCATTCCAGGAAGAGGGAAGCGCTTCGTGCCGGAATGGTATATCTGGCCTATTCCATGCTGGGCGCATCCATTGCACTGGGAGGATATTTCTTCTTCCGCCAGTATGCCTGCGGAACGGATTTTAAGGCGGGCGGGGTTCTGGCGGAGGCAGCGGGAATGGCCCAGGGCAGGCCGCAGATTCTTCTTCTGGCTGTTTTCTGTATGGCAGCCGGATTTTCCTGTAAGGCAGGGCTTATGCCCCTTCATCCGTGGCTGCCTATCGCGCATCCGGTTGCGCCTGCTCCTGCCAGCGCTGTGTTATCAGGTCTGATTACCAAGGCAGGAGTGGTGGCTGTCATCCGTGTGGTGTACAATATGGCCGGTCCCGCGTTTCTGCGGGGGACATGGGTGCAGTACGCCCTGTTGTCCATGGCTGTGGTGACCATATTTACCGGTTCCATGCTGGCCTATAAGGAAAAAAAGCTGAAGAGGCGTCTGGCCTGTTCCTCCTTCAGCCAGGTGTCCTATGTGCTGTTGGGCGTATTCCTGCTGTCCATGGAAGGGCTTTACGGTTCTCTGCTCCAGATGGTGTTCCATGCCCTGGCAAAGAACGCCCTGTTCCTCTGCGCGGGGGCTGTGATATGTAAAACGGGCTGTACCAGGGTAAAGGAGTTAAGAGGGATGGGAAAGCGGATGCCGGCTGTGATGGTATGTTTTGCCCTGGCATCCCTGTCACTGGTGGGGATTCCCCCGGCAGGCGGTTTTCTGGCAAAATGGCATCTGGCCGTGGGTGCCATGAGGGCAGAGGCCGGCGTGTTTGCATGGCTGGGGCCTGCGGTGCTTATGGTCAGCGCCCTTCTGACGGCGGGGTATCTGTTTCCTGTTATTGTGGAGGCATTTTTTCCGGGAAAGGATTGGCGGAAAACGGATCAATCAGAAGATGGAAGATTGTCTGTATCTGCATTTATGGGGGTGCCTCTGGCTGTGTTAGGCATCTCCCTGCTGGTGCTGGGGGCCCTGGGAAATCCTGTTTTTGAATTACTGAGGGGCATTGCCTCTGATATGGTGTGAAAGGGGGGGATGGGTGTGAATCCATATTATCTGCTGGTGCCTGTGCTTCTTCCCATGGTGACTGGCGCGGCTGTGCTTGGACTGCGTCCAAGGGAGCGCAGAAAACGGGAGATACTGGTAATGGGAGGAATTCTGGCTGCCTCGGCAGTGATTGGGGCCCTGGTGTTAAACCGTCCCGGACAGCCGCTGGTGCTGTACCGTTTTGGCAGCAGAATGAATATATCGCTGGGACTGGACGGTCTGTCAGGGGTATTTGCCTGTCTCATTGCAGTGCTTTGGCCCCTTACCGCACTGTATTCCTTTGAATATATGAAGCATGAGGGGAAGGAAAACAAGTTTTTCGGATATTTTTCCATTACATATGGGGTGGTGGCGGGAGTGGCTCTGTCACACAGCCTGATTACCCTGTACTTTTTCTATGAGCTTATGACCCTGGCTACCCTGCCGCTGGTCATGCATGCCATGGATACCAGGGCCATTTATGCGGGCAAGAAATATCTGCTTCTTTCCATGGCGGGGGCTGCCATGGTATTTGTCAGCATCATCAGCCTTCATGAATATGGAACCACCCTGGACTTTACCTGGGGCGGTGTGATACCCCAGGGTCTGTCCCATGAGGAACGGCGTCATCTGTACGGCGCATTTATTCTGGCTTTCTTCGGGTTTGGGGTAAAGGCAGCAGTGGTCCCGTTTCACAGCTGGCTTCCTGCTGCGTCGGTGGCCCCCACTCCCGTATCAGCCCTTCTGCACGCGGTGGCAGTGGTGAAGGGGGGCGTGTTTGCGCTGATGCGGGTGGTGTACTGGTGCTTCGGGGCAGGATTCCTCATAGGAACAAAGGTGCAGGCAGCGGTTCTGTGCGTCTGCTGCATTACCATCCTTTATGGCTCCCTCAGGGCCCTTTGCACTCAGCATCTGAAGCGCAGGCTGGCCTACTCCACTGTGAGCCAGTTGTCCTATATCCTTATGGGTGTCATGCTTATGACTCCCGCGGGGCTGGCAGCAGGCCTGACCCATATGGTATGCCACGCCCTGATGAAGATTACCCTGTTCTTCTGCGCGGGAGCCATCCTGTATAAAGGGGGACGGGAATATGTGTATGAACTGCGGGGAGTGGGAAGGGCCATGCCGGTTACCATGACCTGTTTTACCCTGGCCGGACTGGGGCTGGTGGGGGTCCCGCTCTTTGCGGGCTTTGTGAGCAAGTTTATGCTTGGGTCAGCTGCCGCAGAGGCAGGGGGTCTGGGAATGCTGGGGGTGGCATGCCTGATTATATCCGCCTTTTTTACTTTGTTTTATATGGTGCTGATCATAGGGGCCGCCTGGTTCCCGGCAGAGGGGAGGGAGGATTCCCATTGGAATACTCATTGTGACCCAAACTGGAATATGAAGCTTCCTCTGATTGCCATTACTGCCATGAGCATGGTCCTGGGCCTGTGGTCCGGCCCTCTGATTCAGGTGTTTGACCGGATTGCGGCAGGAGGTATGTAGGAAGGATAAAAGGTGAAGGGGGTAGCGGAAATGGAAGGAAATATAGGGCTGTTGGGGGCTGTGGCCTGGCCTTTTCTGGCAGCCTTTATCAGTCTTTTGGCAGGAAAAAAAGGGGAGAGGAACCGGGATGTTTTTGCGTCGGCCGCCATGGTCATGGAATTTACAGGCATGCTCTGCCTTTATCCCGTTAACAGTCCGGCAGCTTTTTCCTGGGCCGGATTTTGTGAGATGGGCATATGGCTGAGGGCGGACGGATTCAGGTGGCTCTACAGTACCATTGCAGCCTTTATGTGGATGATGACCACCCTGTTTTCTATGGAATATTTTGCCCGACACGGCAATCGCGGAAGATACTGTTTCTTTTCCCTGTTAACCTGCGGGGCAACCATGGGCGTATTTCTGTCCGACAGCCTGTTCTCCCTGTTCCTGTTCTTTGAGATAATGGGACTTACCTCCTTTGTGATGGTCATACAGGAGGAGACAGAGGCAGCGGGAAGGGCAGCCAGGACCTACCTGGCCATTGCAGTTATAGGGGGGCTGTGCGCGCTGTTCGGTATCTTTATGATTGCAGCGGGAACAGGAAATCTATCCATGGACAGTCTGGAACAGTTCAGAAAGGCCACAGGGGGAACATGGCCCCTGTATCTGGCAGGAGCGCTGCTGCTTGCCGGATTCGGGGCAAAGGCAGGGATGTATCCGCTGCACGTATGGCTTCCCAATGCCCACCCTGTGGCGCCTGCGCCTGCCAGCGCCCTGCTGTCAGGCATCCTGACCAAGACGGGTGTGTTCGGAATCCTGGCAGTTACCGTGACCATGTTCCGGCATGACATGGCCTGGGGAATGGTGCTTTTGGTGCCGGGAGCCGTGACCATGGTGCTGGGAGCAATACTGGCCGTGTTCTCCATTGACCTAAAACGTACCCTGGCTTGTTCCTCCATGTCCCAGATTGGCTTCATCCTTACGGGATGCGCCATGCAGTGTCTGCTGGGAGAGGAAAACGGGCTGGCTGTGAGCGGAACCGTACTGCATATGGTGAACCACTCCATGATTAAGCTGGTGCTGTTCATGGCGGCTGGATGTATCTATATGAATCTGCATAAGCTGGATCTGAATGAGATTCGGGGATATGGCAGGAACAAGCCGTTTTTGATGCTGGTCTTTGCCATGGGTGCATATGGCATATGCGGTATCCCGCTGTGGAACGGGTATGTGAGTAAGACGCTGCTTCATGAGAGTATAGTGGAGTATATAGAAGTGCTGGGCGCCCGGGGCGCCGATGCCCTGCCCTTTCAGGTGCTGGAGTGGGCCTTCCTCCTGGCGGGAGGGCTTACGGTTGCCTACATGGCAAAGCTGTTTGCGGCCATTTTTCTGGAAAAGGCCCCAATGGGCCGGGAGAGGGATGACAGGGAAAAGCGGTACGCCGGCACGGCTGCCTGCTTTGCCCTGGGCGGCTCTGCTTGTCTCCTCCTTCTTATGGGGATGGCCCCCCACCGGATTATGGACCGTATGGCAGATATCAGCCGTCCGTTTTTAAGGGGGGCACAGGTCCCGCACCAGGTGGAGTATTTTTCAGAGGCCAATCTCAGGGGAGCCTGTATCAGCATATCAATAGGAATTCTGGTGTATGTGCTGTTCATCCGCAGATACCTTATGGAGACAGGGGAGGACGGGACCAGGGTCTATGTGGACAGATGGCCGGCATGGCTGAACCTGGAGGACCGGGTTTACCGCCCCCTGGCACTCACCGTGCTGCCCTTTTTGGGAGCCGTGCTGGCCAGATGCGTCAATGGGATCTGCGAAGGTCCTCTTCCCCTGTTTATGAAAAGGCCGGAAAAAAATCAGGTGGTGGCACCGGGGGAGTCCAGCCGGTTTTTCAGGCAGGCCCAGGATGTAAGGCTTCTGCACATGATTTATTCCAGCATGGGATACGGGTTCATGATGCTGGGGGCAGGGCTTATACTGATGACGGCATATGTGCTGTTTTTATGAGAAACCTTGTGGGTGAAAAAAGGTTGTCCCTCATATGATTAATTACCTCAGGGATGGTGATACTCTCTATATAGAAAACACCATTTACGAATCAGTGAGGTAATGATATGTATAGAGAGAACAAAAATATGAACCAGGACGCACACCAGACCATTCTGAGAGGGGATTTATATTATGCGGACCTGTCGCCGGTAGTGGGGTCTGAGCAGGGGGGAATCCGGCCGGTACTGGTCATCCAGAATGATGTGGGGAACAAATACAGCCCAACCGTAATCGTGGCAGCCATCACCAGCCGATCCACCAAGGCAGCCATTCCCACCCATGTCTGTATCCGCAGGATGCGCGGCGGTTTAAAGCAGGATTCCACCGTACTGGCAGAACAGATTCGCACCATAGACCGGAACCGTTTGAAGGAATACATAGGACATCTGGATTCCGGTCAGATGGCGGGAATTGAACAGGCCATGGTTACCAGCTTGGGGCTGGGGCATCTGACAGGCAATATGGGACAGGTCTTTCTGCCGTCTTATTCATAAGACGGAGATATCGGTTGAGGCACAAAGAAATAAGAATGACAGGGCCGTTTTCTGCATACATTGTATGAGGCAGGGGACGGCCCTGTTATATTAGACGGTCAGATGGGACCGAAAGGTAAAAATGATATTGACATATGTCATAAACTGCCCTATAATTATTGACATAAGTCAAAAACAAAGTGAGACAGCGGAGAAGGAGAAGGCATATGGCGCGACCGTACAAAGCCAGAAGAATCTGTTCCGTGCCAGCCATAGACACCTTTGGTCCTTTGAACCAGGAGATGGACAGTGCGGTGGAGCTGACATTGGAGGAATATGAGACCATACGGCTCATTGACTGGCTGGACTGCACACAGGAACAGTGCGCAGACCAGATGGGGGTGGCCAGGACCACGGTCCAGGCAGTGTATAATTCAGCCAGGAAAAAGCTGGCGGACTGTCTGGTCAATGGAAAAAGGCTGGAAATCCGGGGAGGCAACTACCAGCTGTGTCCGGACGGAGGAAACTGCTGCGGGAAGAACTGCGAAAAACGCGGGTGCCGCAGACGCCGCTGTAATAACAAACCAGGAGGAGATTGTAATGAAGATTGCTGTAACATATGAAAACGGACAGGTATTTCAGCATTTTGGCCATACAGAGGAGTTCAAGGTATATGACACCGAGGATAAGAAAATCCTGTCCTCTCAGGTAGTGGGAACCGGCGGAAGCGGCCATGAGGCCCTGGCTGTATTTTTGAAGAATTTGGGAGTAAAGGTGCTGATATGCGGAGGAATCGGCGGCGGCGCCAGGACAGCCCTGGCCCAGGCAGGAATTGAACTGTATCCGGGCGCGTCCGGGGATGCGGACCAGGCAGTGGAGGCCCTGTTAAACGGCAGCCTGGATTATGATCCGAATACCATGTGCAGCCATCACCATGAGGGCGGCGAGCATAACTGCCATGGACACGGCCACAGCTGCGGGGGACATAATTAATAATAAGGAAAAGCAACAGTAAAACCAGAAAAAACCAGGCCCGCATGAACACGGTATATAAAACAGTGTTCATGCGGGCCTGATATATCTTAACTGCCAAGATATCTTAAACGGTCATGATATCTTAACCCACCTCCATATCAGATTTTACCACCTCTATTTTCACACATTTCTTCTCTACCGGCGTGTCTGTCAGCTGGATGTGAACTTCTGCTGTTTCAGCATTTCCTGAGAAGCTCTGGGGATTTGTCTTAACCCAGAAAGCAGCGCAGCCGCCCCTTACAGGAATGGCTGAGGGGCCGATTACCTGGATTGGGCCATTGGTTTCCACCTGGATGATGCCTGGGAAATACACCAGGGTAGTGGAAACACGGTCTGTGACCCTGCATACCACACGGGTGGCATCCGTATAATCCCCGTAAAGCCTGGTGTCGTCGGCAGTGACCTCCATATCGTGAAGGCTGGAGTCGCGAAGGAATTTCTTTTGGATGACTGCCTTGCCTTTGTAATACCCGGTGATGGCTCCGTCCTGCCACAAATCCTGCCACACGCCGATTTCCTCCTCGATTTCAATGGGCGGATGTTCCAGGCCTATATACCGGTTATCCGGGTAATAGCGGACCGGGGGCTTTCCATACATTTCCACTTCGATGTAATCACAGTTGGTAAGGACCATAAACGGGGACACCAGCCGGTTGCCCTTATTATCACCCCTGGAAAATTCCGTAGTGGGCTCCATCACGATTTCCTGTTCCGGGTTCTTCTGGCTGCGCAGCACATAGGCAGCGTATTTTGGAATGCGGAACATGTCCATGACGCCGTGGTAACAGATCTTATCGCCTGAACCGTAATCCGCGTGTGTATTGTAGTCAAAGGCGCACCAGCCGATGATTCCCAGAAGGTCCTTTGACAGGTTGGAGTGACTGTATACCCTGGCATAGGCCCTGGCGTGGGTGGTACGTTTGTCCGCGCTGTCCCAGAGCTTGGTGGGAAATGCCGTCCCGGAGAATTCGGTAATCATAAAGGGCACAGGGTATTCCAGGCCCGTGGCCTCCCGGCGGCCCTTGAACAGCTTTGTGCCGTCCGGATTGCAGTCTGAGTAGGTAAAATCATTTAAGGAGTACACGTCCTCCAAAAGATGGCTGTTGGTGATGTAGCGCACGCCTGTGGTGGGTCGTGAGGAATCCAGCTTATGGGCCAGGGCGTTGGCCCTGGTATACAGTTCGTCGTCATCCAGGGATTCATTGATATGGATGCTCCAGATAAAGATACCCGGGTGGTTGTACTGGGTCAGAATCATGGACTCCACATCCTGCATCATCACCTTTTTAAATTCTTCCCCGCCTATGTGGCCCCAGCCCGGTATCTCTGAGAACACCAGAAGCCCAATCTCATCGCAGCGGTCCAGGAAATACTCGGACTGCATATAGTGGGAAGTACGGACCGTGTTGGCATTGAGGTAATTCTTCAGGATGTCCGCATCCTTTTCCTGTGCCCGCCTGCCCATGGCATAGCCCACATAGGGGAAGGACTGGTGGCGGTTCAGGCCCATTATCTTGATTTTCTTGTTGTTAATGAAGAGGCCCTCCGGTGTGCAGGCTACTGTGCGGAAACCCGTTCTCACATGGTGCCTGTCCAGCACGCGTCCGCCCGATTCAAGGGTTATATCCACCGTGTAGAGGTAAGGGGTGTCCGGATCCCACAGAATGGGGGACGGGACGCATTGTGGCTCTAAGATAATGCTGCTTTTGCCCGGGGCAGCCTGGATGCATCTTTTGTAGGAAGCCACAACGGCGCCCTCTTTGTCCTTCAGGCAGATATCCGCTGTCAGGGAGCATTCAGGGCCGCTGTTATCCAGGAACAGTTCAGGCTTCAGGACGGCATTTTTGTTCTCCAGGTCATAGCGGATTAAGGCGCGTTCCACAAAGACCTGGCTGCAGCAGTAAAGCCAGACATCCCGGTAAATGCCGCCGTAGGTCATATAGTCAATGGCGTAACCAAAGGGAGGTATATCCTCACGCTCATGGCTGTCCACCCGCAGTACTATCCGGTTTGGGCCTTCCTTGCATAGACCGGTAATGTCAAACATGCTTTTTGAGTAGCCGCCCTTGTGCTCACCTGCCTTCTGGCCATTGATAAAGAGCTCAAAATAGGTCATCACGCCGTCAAATACAAGTATGATTCTGTTCTCCAGCATCCGGGAGGTGACGGAGAGCAGTTTCACATAGGTGCTTATCATGGCTGTCTCCTGGTGGCTGAAGTAGCTTAAGGGGAGCTCCTTTACTGTATGGGGCAGGTTCACATCTGAGCAGCGGTCAGAATCCTCTGTCAGGAGGTTTTCCTCAAAATAGTCGTAAAATTTCCAGTTCAGGTTCCATAAAACAGGTTTGTCCATAATTCATCTCCTTTTATTCTTTAACGGCGCCTGCCGTGATTCCTTCTATGATATACTTCTGGAAAAAGATATACAGAAGTACGGTGGGAAGGGCCACCACGATGATTCCCGCGGCAAGCAGGGGCCAGGAATTCTGCTGTGCGCCCGCATAGCGCATCAGGAAGGTGGTCAGGGTCTTGTTCTGGTTTTTGGGCATGTACAGATAGGGAATGTACATGTCGTTTACAATGGACACGGTCTTGATAATGACAAGGGTGGCCGTGGCCGGTGTCAGCAGCGGAAAGATAATCTGGGCGAATATCCTGAAATAACCGCAGCCGTCCAGCATGGCGCTTTCGTCCAGTGAAACAGAAATGCCGCTTATAAACTGACGGTAAATATAGAGCTGCATCAGGTTGGCTGCAATGTATATGACGATGGGGGCGCCTAATGTATTGTAAAGCCCCATACCCCGGATAACCTGGAACCTGGCAATCTCCACGATATTGGTGGGGACCATCATGGCCAGGTAAAACAGGATATAGATGATTTTCTTAAAGCGGAACTCAAAGCGTTCCAGGCAATAGGCAGTGATTGAGCCCACCAGGACATTGAAGAAAATGCTGACGGCAACAATCTTGATGGTGTTGGTAAAGGCCCTGACAAGGTACCGCTCTTTAAATACGCTCAGGTAGTTGTTAAGGGTCATGTCACTGGATGAAATCCACAGCGGGGACTGGGCGTCCAGGCTTCCCGGAATCTTCAGGGAGCTTATGATGGTCACCAGAAGGGGCAGGAATACCATGAGAACCAGGATGAGAGAAACAGCATATTTCCCTGCCAGGGATAATTTTTTACGCGCCATGCTGATCCCTCCTTCTCAGACGGTTGGTTATGAAGCGCTGGGCAATCTGTACACATACAATCATGAATATCATGATGACAGCCATGGAGGATGCCATTCCGAAGTTATTGTATTTAAAGGCCGTGTCAATGGTGTAGATGGAAAATGTGTTGGACGCCCCGTTTGGCCCGCCAGCGGTCATGATGTAAGGAATATCAAACATCTGCAGGCTGCCGTTGATAACATCAAAGAGCATGAAGTCAATGACGGTACGGATGGCCGGAAGCTGGATGTATCTCAGGCGCTGCCATGCATTGGCGCCGTCTACCACGGCAGCCTCCATCATATCCTTTGGCACCGAGGAAAGGCCGGCCATGAACAGGACAATGTGAAAGCCCATATACCGCCAGATGGACACGGAGGCCAGCACATAATTCACGATTTTGGGGTCGGACAGCCAGTTATGAATCAGGCCTTCCATGCCCAGCCTGGTCAGGATATAGTTGAATCCGCCTTCCACAGGCGAGAAAAAGTAGGAAAAGGAGTAGGAGATACCCACGCCGTTGATGATAAAAGGGAGAAAAATGATGGCCTTGACAAAACCGGACCCTTTAAACCTGCTGGAGAGCATAACTGCCAGAACCAGCTCCACAGGCATCATGATTCCATGTATGAGAAGATACGTTAAATTGTTGCGGAAAGCCTGCCAGAATTCCGGGGATTTGAAAAAGAGCTGTGTGTAATTGTCAAACCCTGCAAGGGACCGTACCGAGGAAACTCCGTCCCATTCCAGGAAGCTCATATGGATGAGCTCCCAGAATGGATAAACCACAAATACACATAACAGAATGACCGGAACTGCCAGGGACAGGCTTAAAAAGGTAAGTCTTTTTTGGTTGAGCCTGTTCATGCCTGTCCTCCTATTTAAGGCCCAGTTTGGTTCTTGCTTCCGTCCAGGTCTGGTTCAGCTCTTCACAGCGCTTTGCATAATCAAAGCCGTCTGTCAGCATCTCCACACCCAGCTGTTTGCAGTCAAACTTGGTCTCGGATACCATGTTGATAAAGTCGCTGCCGCCGGCCCCATAGGTCACGAATTTAACCTCGGGCTGAAGCTCGGATGCAGTCTGAAGCACAGGATCCAGCTCCTTGGCATAGGGAGTCATGGTGCTGTCGCTGCTGATGGAGGCAATATAATCCGGATACCAGGCCTCGCTGAAGTAGAATTCTAAGAATGCTTTGGCTACCTCGGGGTTTTCAGAATTGTTGGTGACCGTTAAGAAGCAGTCGCCCTGGGTCACAAGGTTGAATTCATCCTGGCTGCTGTCACGAAATGGCAGGTAGAAGGTGGACATACCGGCAGTGTCGTAGCCGTCAGCCTTATATGCGGTAAGGAACATGGGGCTGTTTAGGGTCATGGCGCCTTTTTTCTTTGCAAAGAGAGCGCGGCTCTGGTCGTATGTGATACCCAGAGGATCTTTTCCCAGCACGCCCTTCTGGAACAGGTCGTAAATCTTGCCGTAAACCGTGTGGATATCCGTACCCTCTGCAAAGGGCGCGTCCTCGGTTGTCATGGCATCCCAGTAATAACCGTTTCCGCTCTGTGCGGCAGGACCATACTCCATCAGGGGATAAGTGGGCCATGCATCCTTTGCGCCCATGCAGATTGCGCCGAAGTCAGGGTCCTGGGGACCGAAATGTTCCTGGAGCGTTTCGCTGACCTCCACGAACTCATCCCAGGTTTCAGGAACCTCAACTCCTGCCTCATCAAACATGTCTGTCCAGTAATACACATAGTCACTTGCCTTGCGGTCCGGTATGCCCAGGACCTTGCCGTCCACCGCATATTCAGAGGCAATCTGGTTATTTTTATTGGCTTCTGTATCCGTCAGGTCTGCCAGGTACTCGGAGTACTGGTTCATGCTGTCGGATTTATGGAACATAAGGTCGGGAAGCTCAGATGCAGAGGAGCGGATTTTCATGGAATTGAAATACTCCGGTTCTGCATTGAACTCTTCGATGTCAATTTCCACATTTGGATAGAGCTGCTGGAACCGACCTTCCATGTCCAGTTCCTCAAAGGTTTTGGCAGCCGCCACGTCCCAGGTGGCCAGGGTCAGGGTGCAGGAGATGTTCCTGTCGGCCTCGTCGGCTTTGCTGGTGTCCTTGACGCCGGAATCTTTATTGCCTGAGTCCTGGCTGCCGGAATCCTTACCTGTGTCTGCCTGGGTCTTTGCGCTGTCCGCTGCCTGGGAACCGTTGGTGCCGCCGCAGCCCGTGGCTGCCAGGGCAGCCGTAAGAGCCACTGCGCCTAACAAAAATCTTTTCTTTCTCATAGCTTCCTCCTTTGTGATTGCTTTTGTCAGATTCAGTGTAACAATTCCAACGGATGAAAACAATGAAAAAAGGTTCGATTCACTGTACAATGGTACGGCTCTGTTTCCGGTAGGAGGATGGACTCACCCCCTCCTGGGCGGAAAATACCCGTACAAAGTATTCCACGCTGTTGTAGCCCACTGCCTCGCTTATTTCCTTAAGCTTCATATTGGTTTCTTTTAACATGGTCTTGGCGTGGTGTATGCGCAGATGTTTCATATAGCTGGAGAAGGACATACCCATTTTCCGGCTGAAAAGCGTGCTGAAATACTTCTCGCTGAAGCCTGCTTCCGATGCCGCCTCATAGAGGGTCAGGTCCGGCTTATAGTAGTGGCTGTCAATATAATCAATAGCCCGGGTTATCTCGTCCGGGAAGTCGAACTGATAGTGGAACTGTACATAGCGCTTTATGTCGCTGAGAAAATTTACGGTCCATATACATACTTCCTGGCTGGTCCTAAGGCCGGATATTTCTTCCAAAAGATTGGTGCTGTATACATAGTCCGTATCTTCCAGCTGGTGGACCAGGGAGGCAGCGATATGATAAGCCAGATAGAGGGCCAGAAGGCCTGCCTGCCGGACAGGGGATTCCTGTATGCGCGCCAGAAGCAGGGAGCGGGCAGATTCGAAGCCTACGGTGTTATTGGATTTCAGGGCCATTATAACTTCCCGGAATTCTCCCTCCCGGGCCATTGCTTCCAGGGGAGAAAAGCGGGAATAGTCAAGGGCAGAAAACAGGTTCTGGGATTTCATGACGTATTTCATGGTCAGGTTCATGGTGGCTTCTGCTAACTTCTCCTCAAAGGCAGAAGGCCCAAGGGCCAGGCTGCTCACTGCTGCGGATGCATCCACGTTCATGTAGTTCTTCCAGGCATTGAGCAGACGCCGGCAGACACGCAAGAGACCTTCCAGGGCCTGGTCCGGGTTGTCCTGGGGGCCTGTCTCATAGACCATAACCAGATTGGTCACATGGTCCGGCACGATAACGCCGTGGTTTGCAATCTGTGAAATCTGTCCGGCCAGGTTGAGCAGGGAGACATGGAAGTTTTTGTCAAAATCGTTTCCGAAGTTTTTCCGGATTTCCTGATACCTCTGGATTGAAAAATAAACCATATAATAACGCTCAGGAAGCCCTGCTGTCTCCGGTTCAAGCTCCCCGCGCAGCAGCTGGGCCAGCAGCTGTTTCCTGTCTTTTACTTGTTCGGCGCCTGAAGTCTGAGCCCTGCCCTTTTGCGACAGAAGCTGCTTCATGTTGGTCAGATGCCGTTTCAGCATTTCCTCATGGATTTCCCGTTTCAGACAGTAATCGTAGATTCCCAGTTTAAAGGCCTGGCGAACATAGGGAAAATCATTGTATGCGCTGAGAACCAGAATTTCCGGCTGGGTATGGAATTCCTTTACCCGGCGTATCAGCTCCAGGCCGTCTATAACCGGCATCTGGATATCTGTAATCAGGATATCCACCGGATGCTGTTCCAGATAGGCCAGGGCCTCACGGCCGTTAGAAACGCAGGCAGCCAGTTTAAGCTCCATCTCATCCCAGTCAATCATGGAACTCAGCATCATCCTTACAATTGCTTCATCATCAGCTATCAATACTGTGTACATGGCCCTCATCCTTTGCTGTAGTGGTCCTCTGTTGTATTTGTTATGACAGGCAGGGTCAGCGTGACCCTGGTATATGCCCCTGGTTTGGAGTCAATAGAAACACCGTACCGGGAGCCGAAATTAAGCTTTAGGCGCCTGTCTGTGTTGCTCACGCCGATGGTCCGGCGGTGTCCGTGTTCCGTGCTGTCGGGAATGTCCGCGCATGGGGGTGATTCCAGGCCTCTCAAAGAGCCGGCAGTGTCCATGTTTTCCGGTCTTTTTATGCGTTCCGGATATCCCGGAACTTGCGGATATCCAAGGATTCGTTGGACGGTGGCCTGATCCATGCCTTTGCCGTTGTCTGTAATCTCGAAGATCAGGTTTCCTTCCTGAATGGTTCCGGTGACGGTTATCCTTCCCAGGCGGTCGCCCAGGTTGTCAAAACCGTGGGTGATGCAGTTCTCAACAATGGGCTGCAGAATCAGCTTGGGAACTTTGCAGTCCAGAATCCCGGGACTTAAATTTATGTCCACCTCAAAGCTGTCCATGTAGCGGAACTGCATGATATAGATATAGCTCTCCAGCACAGACTGTTCATCCCTGACTGTGTAGAAGCCTCCGTCCCGGTTTAACACCGCCGCAAGGATATTCTCCAGAGCCACCACCATATCCTGCATGCCGGTATAGTGGGCCGAAATAGCCATGAATTTTAATGTATTCAGCGTGTTCATGAGAAAATGGGGATTCATCTGGGACTGGAGGGTATGGAGCTCCTCCTGGTATTTTTCCTTTTCCACCTGCTCCTTGTCATGAATCAGCTTCTTAATCTGCTCCACCATGTTGTTGAAGGTGGAAATCATCCGGGCGATATCCTGCTGTCTGCACATTTCCACCCGGGTATCCAGGTTGCGGTGCTCCACCTGCCTCATGCCCTCTGTCAGATGGCCCAGCGGAATCAGCAGCCGGTTCATGTACCACTTGAAATAGAAAATGAACATCAGCACCACACACAGAATGACCGCCATACTGATAAGTGAAAACAGGGTAAACTGCCCGAACAGGGAAGTCTCGTTGACCGCGCTGACCAGATAGTATCCCGGTTCGGGCAGAGGCAGAATCATATAGCGTATGCCGCGGTATGAAATCTGCTGCTGGGTGCTGGCGGCAATATGGTTATTTGAAGCAGGAGGATTGCCGGCTGCCGGCTGGTCTGAGGCAGCCAGGTCTGCTGCGTTTTGCCGGATTTTTTCGGTGACAGCGGACGGAAGCCGGGTCTTTTGGCCGGGGTCAGCCACGATGCGTCCCTGGCCGTTGATGAGGCAAAGGGTTCCCATCCTTCCGCTTTTATTATAGTTTTTAATGGAATCAGGTATCTTTGAAACCCGGTACAGGACAATGCACTCAGCTTCCGTATCCTCTCTGGGAGCATAGGCTGATATCTCCAGAATTTCCTGGGAGGAACGGATGCGGTAAAAATAGTCCTCTTCCACCAGGGAGGTGTGGACCAGGCCGGGCTGTCTGAGCGCTGCCTGGTACCATTCCTTTTGGCGGAGTTCGTCCACGCTGTAGCGCATCTCGCCCTTAGGTATGATGGCAGTGCCGTCTTTTCGGTAAATATGGATGTCCAGGATTTTATACTCAGGTGCAGCCAGCATCTGATACATGGTATATAGCTGCTCCATAGCCTGTTCCTGCTTTTGCGTATCATAACCTGACGCATCCTGTATGGTGGTGCCTCCGTTCATATTGACCACCCGCGACAGGGCCAGGGCCGAGCCGCGCATTTCTTCTTTGTATAATTCCAGCACTGCCTGCTGGGTCACGGTTACGGACTCCGTAGCCGCGCGGTAGATGTACCTTCCCGCCAACAGAAACACCATGCCTAAGATAATCATGACGGGGAAGACGATCATGCAGACATAGCTGATAACAACGTCTTTGATCAGGCTGCTTTTGAATATTGGTTTCATGGTTTTACCTCTTGTGTGTGTTGTTTAAATAATAGCATGCCATAGGAGTGCAGTTCAAGGTTAATTCATTTTTCCGTACTGGTAAAAATCCTCCACCATCAAGTCAAAATCATCCGTGTTTTCTGATATTTGGCAGTGATACAATGAATTTGAAGAAAATAATAGATTGCCGGAGACTGCTATGAAAACAGAAAAACAACAAGGCCATATGACAGACATGACAAGGGGGGATTCGCTTAAAGTAATTATCCGTTTTGCGCTGCCTCTGGTGGCAGCGGCTGTCATCCAACAGCTTTTTTCTCTGACAGATGCCATGGTTCTGGGCATATTCAGTGGGGACAGGGGGCTGGCTGTGCTGGGAGTCTGTTCATGGCCCGTGTGGTTTCAGGTCAGCGTACTGACTAATTTCGGCCAGGCTTCCTGTCTTCTGACAGCTGTCAGGTTTGGGGCTAAAAATGAAAAGAATCTGAAGAAAGCCATTGGTAATGTGTATTTTGTATCCTTTCTTTTGGGACTGGTCATGGTTCCTGGGCTGCTTGCATCTGCCGGAACATTGCTCAGCATTCAGAATACGCCGCCGGAAGTATTTGACGATGCATTGTCCTATCTGAAGATACTTTATATAGGTACCGTATTTTTGCTGGTATATAATACACTGTCATCCCTGTTAAGGGCCTTGGGGGACAGCTATACCTCGTTTTTGGCAATTACGGTCTCTGCACTGGTCAACGTTGTCATGGATGTCATTCTGGTGGCAGGGTTTGGAATGGGAGTAAGAGGAGCTGCCATTGCCACCACGGCATCCCAGGTTTTGGCTGCGTTAATCTGCCTGGTGAAGATAAGCCGTTACCCGGTGTTCCATGTCAGCCGGAAATATCTCAGGCCGGATGGTCTGCTGTTGAAAGAGTATATAGGCATATGTATTCCCATGATGGCCCAGAGTATAGTCATCGCGGTGGGAGGGACCTTTGTGCAGTCCCATATCAACCAGTATGGAACCGTATTTGCAGCAGGCATAAGCGCTGCCGGAAAGATATTCAGCGTGGTGGAGACGGGAGCCATCGCCCTTGCCTCTGCAAGCGCCTCCTTTGTCAGCCAAAATGTGGGAGCAAGGCAGTTTGAGCGGATACGTACCGTGGTAAAACAGGTATGCGGGTTATCCGAAGCCACAGCAGTGGTGATAGCCATTGTACTGCTGGTCCTTGGAAAATATATTCTGTCCTTTTATGTTACAGATGAGGCTGTTGTATATGCGATGGGAAATCTGAAGGTGTACAGTGCGGGTTTACTGCTCATGTATCCCATGTATGCCCTGAGGCAGACGGTACAGGCTCTGGGAAATGTAAGGATACCTTTATTGGCAGCAGTTTTGCAGCTGGTTATGAGAATACTGACTGCAAGTTTTCTGCCATTGCTCATTGGAAACTCTGGTATTTATTATACCAGCTTTGCTGCATGGGCGGTTTCTTTGATTCTAATAGGCTTTGTCTATCCGGTTCAATTCAGGAAATGCATGGAAAACAGCAGAGGAGGAGGAAACTCATGATAATTTCTACTACAGGGACAGCAGATGGAAATGGAACTTTTTTGGTCTACCATGGGCCGTACCGGGAAATCATTCCCCGGATGGCGGCATGCGGTTACAAGGGGGTGGAAATGCATATTGAGGATTCTGTATGTATATTAAGGGACGAGTTGTGGGAACTTTTAAGGGCATATGGTATGCGGCTGACTTCCATCGGGACTGGAGCCATTTATGGAAAGCGGCATTATAATCTGGTTGACAGCGATTCATCCATTCGTCAGGCGGCTATAGGGCATCTGCGGCATCACATGATTACGGCACAGCCGGATCATGGGCTGGTTATAATCGGCCTGATTACAGGGAGAATGCAGGATTGTACCTGCCGGGAAGAATTCTTTTGGAATCTTGAGGAAAGCCTGTACCAGTTGGACCAGCTGGCAGAGTCATATGACGTGCAGCTGGGCTTTGAGCTGACAAACCGCTATGAACGGGAGTATCTAATCCGGATAGCTGATGGAGTGGAATATCTGAGAAGCCATAATTATAAACGAATTCTTCTTCATCTGGATACTGTACATATGAATATTGAGGAAGCTGACATAAGGCAGGCCATTCTGGGAGCAAAGGGATATGTGGGCCATGTCCATATTGCGGATAATGACAGATGGTATCCGGGCCATGGCCATTACCCTTTTTGGAGACGCTTCAGGCATTAAAAGATATCGGATATGAAGGTACCCTGGCTCTGGAGACCAACTGCCTTCCTTCCGAAGAAATTTCTGCCATAAGGAGTCTGGAGAATATGCGGACAATGCTGGGACAATTAAAATAGGATATACAGTTTCCGTTTTCAAAGTCAGAAAGTCAAAAATGACCACTTGGATGTCAAAAATGTTGGTGTGCAAAATGTATACAATAAAGTAAAATGATATCATAAAGTTGTAAATAATATATAAATAAAATAAGAAGCGGGAGGGGGAGTATTGTGTATTTGACGGCTAAAAAAGAAAAAACATTAAAAAGAATTATGAATTATGTTGTTTTTATGGGGCCGGCAGTGCTGCTGTTCGTGGTGATTGGCCTGATTCCTTTTTTCTATGAAATATGGTATTCCTTTACGAACTGGGATGGTATCCATGCCAACTATCAGTTTGTAGGTCTGAAAAATTATATGGATGTTCTGACCAATGACCCCAAATATTGGCATGCTATGTGGTTCACTATAAAATTTGCATTCTGTGTCCTGGTGTTTTCCAATCTTCTGGGATTTATATGGGCCTATGGACTGTCTAAAGCTATTCCTTTCAGAAATGTAATGAGGGCAGGCTTTTATATCCCGCGTATCGTGGGCGGAGTGGTCCTGGGATTCCTGTGGAGATTTATTATCACGGAACTGTTTCCGGTAATTGGAGAAGCAACAGGAATTGGCTGGTTTTCCCAGAGCTGGTTTCAGACCGAAGCATCTTCCTTCTGGGCCATGGTAATTGTCATGACCTGGAGCATGGCTGGCTATATGATGATTATTTATGTTGCGGGGCTTACATCCATTTCCTCTGATTATGTGGAGGCAGCTACCATTGACGGTGCAAAATCCAGCCATATACTCCGTTACATCATCCTGCCGCTTTTGATGCCCTCCATCACCCAATGTCTGTTTCTCAGCATGGTGAATTCGCTGAAAGTGTATGACCTAAACATCTCGTTGACAAACGGAAACCCGTTCCGGCTGTCAGAGGCAGTTACCATGAATGTGTATCAGACCGCATTTTCATCTAACCTGATGGGCTACGGCAGTGCGAAGGCGCTGCTGCTGGTACTCGTGATTGCCGGTGTCAGCCTGATTCAGGTGGCTATCACATCCAGCAAGGAGGTGGAACTGTAATGAAAGCCAAAAAGACTTTACTGAAATATATTACGGTTGGTGGTCTGATGCTCTGTCTGGCAGTCGTGCTGGTACCGTTTTATATCATCATCTCCAACTCATTTAAACCATATGCTGAGATTGCGAAACACATATTTTCCCTGCCCCAGGATTTTACTACGAAGAATTATTCCGAGGCATGGAGAAGGCTTAATTTTGCCAATTCACTAAAAAATACGGTCATTATTTCTGTGCTTTCAAATTTTGGCGGGGTGGTATTTTCCAGCATGTGCGGTTATTGGATTACCAGACATCAGAACAGAGGAACCAGGTTTGTTTTTTTTATGCTGATTGCGTTTATGTCCATTCCCTTTCAGGCATTGATGATTCCCTTTGCAAAAATAACCAATAAGATGCATTTGACCAACAGCCTTTTTGGTCTGAGCGTATGCTTCTGGGCCCTGACAGTACCAATCAGTACATTTATCACTTCAGGGGCAGTGAAGAGCGTTCCCATAGAGATTGAGGAGTCTGCGCTGATAGATGGGTGTTCACCTTTCAGGATGTACTGGACTATTGTATTTCCGCTGATTAAGGCTTCCGTGTTTACTTTTGCAACCATTAACACACTTTGGTTCTGGAATGATTACCTGATGACACAGCTTATGCTGTCAAAGAAAACACTGCGTACCATCCAGATTTCCATGCAGGCATTGTTTAATGAGGCGTTCTTTGCGTGGGATGTGGCCCTGGCCGCACTGACACTGGTCATCCTGCCCTTATTCATATTTTTTGTTATTGCGCAGAAGCAGGTGCTGGAGGGCGCGTCCGCAGGAGCAGTAAAGGGGTAAGAAGGATTAAGGGAAACGTACCAGCAAAAGCTGTTACAAAATAGACACCATATTTTTCAACACTACATTACAAGGAGGAAATGACTATGAAGAAATGTTTGGCATTAGTACTGGCAGCGGCAATGACTGCCTCTGCGCTTGCGGGATGTGGTTCCGGAAGTTCTTCTACTGACACCAAAGCAGAGGAGACAAAAGCGGAGGAAACAAAAGCAGCAGGGGATACGGTCGCTGCAGGGGAAAGCGGGACATCTGAGAAAGAACCCGGCTCTGTAAACCTTAGCATTATGCTGGCACTGGGACAGTGGACCGATAATTTTGACTCTGTCATTGAGGACTACAAGAAGGATAATCCGCAGATTGGCACCATTGAATATGAATTTCCCAGTTCATCTACATACTGGGACTTGCTGAAAGGATATCTGTCAGCGGGAACCATGCCTGATATTTTTGGATGTGGTTTCGGAGAGCAGATTGGAAACTGGCATGAGTATCTTGCAGATTTAAGTGATCTGGAATCCGCGAAGGACCTTTCTGCCGATCAGGTGGCTATGTGTTCTGTTGATGGAAAGACAATTCAGGTGATGCCCATGGTAATGGAAGGCTGGGGCATTCTCTACAACATGAAATACTTAAACCAGGTGGGATGGGAGAAGCCTCCGGAAACCATATCTGAACTGGAAAAACTGTGCAAGGACCTGGAGGCGGCAGGTATCCAGCCTTTTATTCATCACTATGCTGAGACATCCCTGTCCCTGACAAACCACTTGGGATCCACCTGGATTACAGCCAAAGATGATCCGTTAGGATACTTTGAAGAACTGAAATCCGGTAAGGATATGAATTTGGCAGAGGACCCGGAATTGAATGCTATGCTGGATTACTATGACCTGGTTCTCCAGTACGGAAACGATGATGCCATCGCCACGGATAAATGGACCGGAAGAAATGCCTTTTTCCTGGAGGAAGCAGCTATGATTGATGATGAGGGCTCTTGGGAAATTCCCAATATCATGGATGTGAATCCCGACCTGGCAGATCATGTGGTACAGGGAAGGGTGCCGATTACAGACGATGCTTCCAAAAACAAGCTCCAGACAGCATCTATCTGTGCAGCCGTGTACAAGGACAGTCCGCAGCTGGATGAGGCTAAGAAGTTTTTGGATTACCTGGTAAAGAGTGATTACACTGCATACTGGCATCAGGATGTTATGGGCAACATACCAGGACTTTCCACTGTACCGGTATCTGAAAATCTGGCCTGCCTTGGACAGGATGTGTTTACACTGATGCAGGACGGTCTTACCCATGAAACCATGACCCCTTGGTGTCCGGACGAAGTAAAAGACAGCATAGGCGAAGTATGGTCCCTGTACGTGGGCAAGCAGATTGACCGCCCTCAGTTCTTTAAGCAGTACCAGGAAATATGGACAAATTATGCAGCAAATAAATAAATCAATTGTATTTGAAATAGGGATCTCCGCAGTTATATTGGCAACCATGGTTGTGATTGCAGGCAGGAAGAGTTCCCATACAGTCCTGCCGGCCTGGCTGCTTCCCTGTTATTGCTGCCTGTTCTTTGCAGCTGCCTATGGCGTTTAAGCGGTTTATAGGAGCTGTTATGCTTCATGAAATAAAAGGAGCCTCATAAGCATTTACTGGTAAAAGATAGAAAATCGAGACAGACGATATAAGGAGGATAAGACAATGGCAATCTATATTGCGCATAACGAGGATTTGGTATCTGAATATGATGATACTGGCTTTGCAAAAAAAGAAGCGCTTCCGGGTACTTATGAAGGCGGAATCAGGAATTACAAGTGTTTTCTGAAGGCAGGCTGCCAGGTTACACCTGAAATGTATGAGGATAAGCTGGTACTGTTCTTTTTTGGAAAAGGAAAAGGATATATCACAGACCAGAAAGGTGCGTATTCCATTGAAGAACTGTGTTTTTATGTGCCGGAATTTAATAAGACACCTTACACTGTCCATGCAACCGGGGATATGGAGTTTATGATGTGTGTCGTGGATATGAATCAATGGGATTGGAAGGTTTACAATGCCTCCCATGTCCGTCTCCCCTTTTTCCGCACAGTGAGTAAGTGCATTAAATACGATCAGGACTGTAAAGGACCCCATACCACTTCATGGTTTGTGCTGACCGGCCAGCAGCTGGGACGAATCATGGTGGGAGTAGTGCGCGCTGTCGGTGAGGGGACTACTGAGAAGGGACATCCCGCTGTGGAACAGTGGAATTACTGTGTTGGAGATTCTGACTTTGAGCTTACCGTAGACGAAGAAACCAGACCGCACAGGTCTGGAGAATGGAGCTATGTACCGGCTGGCCTGGACCATTCCCTGGTGGCAAAACCGGGCAAGGAGGTTTATTACGTTTGGTTTGAACATTTTACCAAGGAAAAGGATTTTATAGTAAAGCCTCTTCCGGAAAACTTCTAAGGAGGGTAAGAAAATGGAGAAGTATTATCTGGTAAAAGCTGAAGATATACCGCAGGCTTACAATGACAGCGGGTTTGCCATGAGCGAACTTCTGGCAGGCACATATGAAGGGGGAATCCGGAATTATAAATGCTTTCTGAAGGCGGGCTGTCAGGTCTCTCCGGAGCTTCGCAAAGAGGAGACGGTTCTTCTTATGTTCGGCAAAGGGACTGGTTACATCTATTCTAAAAATGAAATGCACAACATTACGGAATTATCGTTCTATGCGCCTGATTTTGACAAGGAGCCATACACCATTCATGCCATCCAGGACATGGAATTCATCTTAACCGTAGTGGAGATGAACCAGTGGGACAAGGAACTGTTTGAAGCAAGCCATGTCCGTCTTCCTTTTTTCCTGCAGGTCAGCGATGCGGTGAAATATGATCAGGACTGCAAGGGACCGCATACCACATCATGGCATATTTTAAGCCCTAAGATGCTGGGACGAATCATGGTAGGTGTTGTAAGAGCTGAGGGAGAGGGGACCACGGAAAAAGGACACCCCAAGGTGCATCAGTGGAATTACTGTGTGGGCAATTCTGATTTCAGCCTTACAGTGGATGACTGCCCGGCCGTAAATCACAGGGCGGGAGACTGGAGCTTTATCCCGGCTGGCCCGGACCATGCACTGGTGGCAGAGCAGGGGAAGGAAGTATACTATGTATGGTATGAACACTATACCAGGGAAAAGGATTTCTGCATAGCCCTTGCAAAGGGAGAAGAATTCGACGGCAAATATTAGGATTTACATAAAACCATATAAGGAGGATTTCTTGTCATGAAAAAGGAGTACGGGAAAAATTACTATGTTGTAAAGGCGGACCAGGTGGAAAGGCATTTTGATGACAACGGCTTTTCAAGGACTGAACTTCTTCCGGGGATTTATGACGGCGGAATCAGGAGCTATAAGTGTTTTCTGAAAGCTGGCTGTAAGGTTTCTCCGGAACTTTATAAGGACAAGGGCGTAGTTATCCTGTTTGGCCAGGGAAAGGGTGTACTGAAAGATAAGGATGGGGACCATGCCATTACGGAACTGGCATTTTATGTGCCTGATTTTGACATGGATACATATGAAATCAGGGCAGAAGAGGAGATGGAGTTCGTCGTTAATGTGATTGAGTTCAACCAGTGGGATTGGGAAGGATTTCACTCCTGGCATATCGGACTCCCGTATTTCAGGCTGCACAGCCAATGTGTGCCATATGTCCAGGACTGCAAAGGACCCAATACAGAAGCCAGAATGGTGCTGTGTCCCAAATGGTTTGGCCGCGTTTTGATGGGAACCACCAGAGCAGACGGAGAGGGAACTGTAGAGAAGGGACATCCTGCCGTACACCAGTGGAACTATTGTGTTGGCAATTCTGATTTTACCATGAGCGTTGGTTATAAAGATCAGAACAACATGGAAAATGTAAACCATAAGGCCGGTGACTGGAGTTTCATTCCGGCTGGCGCTGACCATGATTTGGTATCAGAGCCTGGCAAGGAAGTCTACTATGTTTGGTTCGAGCATTTTACAGACGAAAAGAAGTTCGCGAAACCGGAAAATTAATAAATGTGAAGGCAGGGATATGAAGCGGTATCAGTATCCCTGCCTTTTTTCTTTCCTTAATGCAGCCCTGTAATCGCCGGGGGTTGTATTTGTCAGCTTCTTAAACTGCTTTGCGAAATATTTCTCATCTTTAAAGCCTACGGCATAGGCAATATCCTGAATCTTAAGGGAAAAGTCACTTAGAAGCTCCCTGGCATGGCGTATCCGTATCTGGTTCAGGTAAGTCAGCATATTGACATGGAAGGTGCTGGTGAATTTACGGCTCATATAGTCCTTGTTGATATAAAACAGCTTGGCATATTCGGACTGGATAAAGGGTTTTGTGTAATTGAGTTCCATGTATTGGGCGATCTGGAGCATGATATCGCTGGTGGAACGGCTTTCCTTTAGTTCATCGCAAATGCGGTACAGGGAAGAAAACATGGCCTGTCTCAGCGCTTCTCTGGAGAACAGATAATTCTCATCCATAAGTTCCTCATAAACCAGGGGATTTTCTTCAGGTATATAAGTAAAGGCCGGGTTCTTCTTCCTGATTTTAGAAGTCCACTGTATGAGCAGTCCGTGGAATGTTTCAAGCACATAGTGAATCAGATAAAGGGGAATTTCCCTTACAGGAAGAACCTGCGCCATCCAGTCTGCGGCAGTGCCCTCAATCTCCTTTCTGTCTCCGATGAGCAGGGAGGAAAAAATCTGGTCTTCCAGCTGGTGCAGTTGTTCTGTTTCCGGATAAAAGCGGAGTTTTTCCATGGAAGGCAGAGCTGCTATTGCTGTGGAGGCAGACGAAATATCACCGTAAAAGCAGAAGAACGCATTTTTTGCCTGGGTATACGAGTCAGAGAATCTGCCGGGAAACGGATGTTCCCGGCTGACACCCAGGTGGAAAGGATAGGCCGTATTCATAAAGAAGGACTGGGCTGTTTTTATAATGAACGTGGCGGTTATGTCTCCGGCTCCCAGCAGAAAAAACATGGTTTCTCCGGGATGATCCGGATTGGACAGGATAAAACCGTGCTCTGCCCCAAGGCTGCGGCGTACCTGCGATTCATAATCCTTAAGAAGGCAGGCGAATCCTGGGTTATGCATTGGAAAATAGCTGGTATCGTAATAAATGATTTTACATGTGTTAACCGATGAAAAGGATGCATCTGCCTGCAATAGTTCCTGGTAGGCTGTTTCCAGGCATCTTGAATCCAGCATTTTATAAAGCAGAACACCTGAATAAAAGGCGGATAGGGAGTGTACCTTTTCCTGCAGATGGCGGTGTCTCAGATTGGATTCGTGCTCATCCTTCCAGCTTTGGACGGCCTTGCCCACAGTGGATATTAAGGTGGCTGATTCCAGCGGCTTTAAAAGATAATCCATACAGCCTTTTGTCAGCATGGTGCGCACGTATTCAAAATCATTGTGGCCGGATACGGCAATGACTTTGATGGAAGGGTGGCATGTGGCGATGAAATCCATGATATCTATGCCATTTTTATCTTCCATCACAATATCGGTAATCACGATTTCGGGAACCTCCCGGGTTATGATATCTAACGCCTCCATGCCGTTTGAGGCAGTATAAATTTGGTCAATGCCAAATTCCTCCCAGGGGACCAGGAGGCGTATGGCCTGTATTACATGGTGTTCGTCATCAGAAATCAATACTTTCATGTTATACCCTCATTTGTATGTTCTGTACCAGTTATTGTTTTGTTCCACAATGTCTTGTGTGAAATGATGAGATGAACAGTGGTACCGCCCAGTTCATTGGCATATAATTCCATGGAGCATTCCTGACCAAAGTTTAACAGCAGGCGCAGCAGCACATTGGTCAGGCCGATATTGTTGGTTGCGTACAGGTTTTCTGCAGCATTCTTAATACTGAGGTCGGCATCCTGCCGTGTGGGTTTTTCACTGGAACCGTCAATTGAGGACAGGCGGTTGGGGGTAAGCAGCTTGTGGGTATACTCCTGCCTGAGCTTCATCAGCAGTTTGTTGATTTTGGCCAGCTTCTCAGGGGGAGGCGTACATCCATTGTCCACGATATATACATGGAGCAGTCTGTCCTCCTTCAGATGGGCCTGAACCAGGATGGTTCCTTTCTCACGCTTTAATAAATTGCCGTGCTTGAAGGAATTTTCAATCAATGGCTGCAAAATCATTTTTGGTACAATGATTTTCCTTACTGTTTCCTCCACTTCAAAAAATACAGACAGATAGTTTGTAAACCGCATTTTTTGAAGTTTTATATAGCGGTCAATGTGGGAGAGCTCTTCATTTATGGTTACAAGGGTATGCTTTGTGTCCATGGAGTACTGCATTAACTGCCCGAAGGAGGAAATGTAGTCATACTGTTCCTGATCGTTATGCTCCAGAGACTTGGTGGCCAGGCACTGAAGGGTATTGTATATGAAATGCGGGTTAACCTGGGCTTCCAGCATCTTAAGCTCAGTGGTTCGGTTGATGATTTCCAGTTCATACTGCCGTATGACAAAGTTATTGATTGTATCCATCATTTCTTCCAGGGAGCGGAAAAGAATACCTATCTCATCTTCTGACCTGTAAGTTACATATTCAGACAATCTGGAATTCAGATTCTGGGTGTGGGTGTTTATGTGGTTTAAGAAGGTGGTGGCCTTTTTGAGCGGATTTGTGTAGTGCAGGATGGAATAACCGTTAATCAGTATAGTAATTAACAGACAGATACTAAATGTTAAAAGCAGGGTAGCCAGCTGATTGTTGGAGCTCTGATAGATAGTGTGCTTTGGTATGGATTTTAGCATATACCACTGGTAAGAATCACCTGGAAGTTTCTGGCAGATTCTAAGAGCATCACTGGATGTTTTGCTGACAAACAGGTCGTCATCTTCTGCGGCCTGCCCAATCAGGCTCTGTATCCATGGTTCGGATGTCATGGTTCCGATAGCAGAAGGATCCGAGGCAAAGATAACATGGTAATCCGAGTCAACAATATAAAACTGTTCAGACTGGTCATATGAAAAGTTGCATACCTTTTGGAAAAATTCCATGGAAATGTCAATCCGCAGCTGGCCGATAGGAGTCATAGGGCTTGGAAGATGGTATATGGGCAGGCAGACCGTGAATACCAGATCGCCTGTTCCTGCAGAGTCTGCATATTCCTCCTCCTGGGACAGGGATATGTGATTTAACTGGTGACCATAACTGGTTTGGCGGTGGGGCGGAAGGATATAAGCCTGGAAGGCGGGAACCGGCGGTGGACCGTTCTTTTCAAGACTATTGTTCCTCAGGTACTTTTGCAGGTTTTTTGTAGTCAGCAGGAAGCTTTTACCCGCCTTATAGGTGGAAAACTGAATCTGGGTCGCCTCCGGGGTCATAGAGTATATGTTGGTCATATAGGAGAACAGCAGGGAGGAGTTGGCGGATTCAGCGTAGGAAAAGGCATTGCTGTCCCTGGAAAACAGAAGATCCTGCAATGTGCCGTTCAGATAGATTCCCTTATTTGCAACGTCGATGCTGGTAGACAGGGAGTGTTCTATGTTGCTGGAAACAATCTGCCATGTGTGCTGAGTCTGTTCGATATAGCTGTTCTCTGCGGATTTCCTCATATCGTACGAAAAAAAAAGCAGTAAATCAGCATGGGAAACGTGGTGGCGATGACCAGGGTGGAAAGCAGCTTATAACCAATGCTCTGAAACGTCTTTTTCATATGGATATCCTCTCCGGATGGATTCTTCTTCCCTTAATTATAGTAAAAAAAGCAGGGGTTGTGTGGAGACTTTTTTAAATGGTCAAAATCATCCCCCTTTTTGTCAAAATTGTGGGTGTGGAAAGGATGGGGGATTTAGTAATATGAAGGATTTATAAAATAAAGCACGTGACCATTCGGCTGTGTGCTTGTCCTGCGAGAGACGATAGTGAAATACAAGATAAAACACAATGCGGATTACTCTTAAATAAGTCTTGATAATCATGGCGCCTGATGTTATACTTTATCAGTTAGCGGGATTGTAAAACCAGTGCAGTCACCTGTTACCTGCAATCTCATTAACAGCAATAAGGCCGTGAAAACCCGGCACTTCCAGGGATTTCACAACAAACGACCGGTGTGTTCGAGACCTTCCACACCTAAAACAAAACTAAAGGAGACAACAGAATATGAGACAAAACAACAGGAAACTGTACGGACTGGCCCAGGGGGCCATGATTGCAGCGATCTATGTGGTGCTTACCATGGTGTTCGCGCCCATCAGCTTTGGCCCGGTCCAGTTCAGAATCGCGGAGGCCCTTTGTATACTGCCGTTTTTTACACCGGCAGCCGTGCCCGGACTATTCGCAGGATGCCTGCTTTCTAACCTGCTCTGCGGGGCCATGCCTCTGGACGTGGTATTCGGAAGCCTGGCAACGCTTATTGGCGCTGCTGGTTCATGGTATCTGAGAAAGCACAAATGGTGTGTGTGCATTCCGCCTATTTTGGCCAACACCATTATCATTCCATGGGTGTTAAGATATGCTTATGGTTCTGAGGATATGATTCTTTTGGCAATGGTGACAGTGGGAATCGGGGAGATTCTTGCAATCGGCGTTCTGGGAAATACGCTGCTGATTGCGCTTGAGCGGTATAAGAATCTGGTTTTCAGGCAGCAGGCAGCATAAGCGCTGGCAGGAGATAAACATATGAATCAATCAGGAGAGGAGCAGAACATGGCGTCTCTCCTTTTTACTGTGCAAAAATGCTTTGGATAGAGGGTGAGCAGGCTCAAGCTGCGGTCAAAGCGCATATCCTATATCAGGTCTGTCAAGGAGGAGTGCCGGGGAGCCGGTATTTCTCCATTTTTCATATAGCTTTTCAGGTTTTTTTTGATATAATAAGGAAGAGATATTTTTGTGCAGGAAAATGTATGACAGGCACAGGGAAGGATTATTGATTATGTATCAGATAGATTTTAATAAACCAGAACATGTACACTTTATCGGGATCGGAGGCATCAGCATGAGCGGCCTGGCGGAAATCCTTTTGGATGAGGGATTTTCCGTATCCGGCTCCGATTCCCATGAGACAGCCCTTACAGAGCATCTTGAAACGAAGGGAGCAAGGGTATATTACGGACAGAGGGCGGCCAATATTGAGAGGGAGCCGGGAATCAGCGTAGTGGTGTACACGGCAGCCATCCATGAAGATAACCCGGAGTTCAGGGCAGCCAGGGATAAAGGGATCCCTATGCTTTCCAGGGCAGAGCTTCTGGGGGAGCTGATGCGCAATTACAAAGAGGCCATAGCTATTTCAGGAACCCATGGTAAGACCACCACCACGTCCATGCTCACGGATATCCTCCTGGCAGGTGACCTGGATCCAACCATCTCCGTGGGTGGTATTTTAAAGGACATAGGAGGCAACATCCGCGTGGGAGGTCCGGATTTGTTTGTGACAGAAGCCTGTGAATATACCAACAGTTTCCTGTCCTTTTATCCCACCATGGAGGTTATACTGAATGTTGAGGAGGACCATCTGGACTTCTTTAAGGATATTGAGGACATACGCCGCTCCTTCCGTTTGTTTGCCGAGAAGCTTCCCGCCAAAGGACTTTTGGTGGTGAACAGCGGAATCGAGAAGGTGGAGGAAATCACCAGGGGACTTAAGTGCAGGGTGGTTACCTTCGGAAAGGATCTTTCCAGCACCTACACGGCCAGGAACATAACATATGACGGGTTTGCCAGGCCCTCCTATGACCTGGTAATCCAGGGAGAGACTGTGAGCCGCATTACTCTGGGCGTCACAGGAGAGCACAATGTATATAATTCCCTGGCAGCCATTGCCATCGCACTGGAGCTGGGAGTGGGATTTGATGCCATTATGTCGGGGCTGGGAAGGTTTACAGGCACGGACAGACGGTTTGAGAAAAAGGGGGAGGTGGCAGGTGTTACAGTTATTGACGACTATGCCCATCACCCGCAGGAGATAAAGGCGACCCTGGCGGCGGCCAGGAATTATCCCCACAGGAAGCTGTGGTGTGTGTTCCAGCCCCATACCTACACCAGGACCAGGGCATTCCTGGACCAGTTTGCGGAAGCTCTGTCTGCTGCGGATGAAGTAATTCTGGCTGATATCTATGCAGCCCGCGAGACAGATACCCTGGGGGTCAGTTCTCTGGATGTGGCGGACCGGATTGAGAGGCTGGGCACGAAGGCACACTATATTCCGTCCTTTGATGAGATTGAAACATTTATTTTGGAAAATTGTATGAACGGCGATTTGTTGATAACTATGGGAGCCGGAGACATTGTAAAAGTAGGAGAAAAGCTGTTAGGACAATAGTTATCCACATTATCCACATAGTTTTCAACATTTTATGTAAAGAGACTATGTGGATTTTTTGATTAACATAAAAAAATGTCGCACGATTTAAAAAATCTTGGATTTATACGGTAAAAATGGGGTTTTATGAAGAACGGGGACAGTTATGTCCACCATTTTTCCACATTATCCACATTATCCACAGCAAAGAGTGTGCAAAACCGCGCCTATTTTCTTTTGGAAGTGGATGTGTTATGATAGAATGAAGCAAGGAGTGGTAGGGATGGGTGGAAATATGAAGGATAGATGGAGTGTTCCGGTTACGGCTGTGGCCAATGAATTCATTGATACATATATGGCTGCTGCCAACGGCGAATATGTGAAGGTGTATCTCTATGTGCTCCGCCATCAGGGGGAGGATATCACCATAGAGTTGATTGCAGACGCCTTAAACCACACGGAATCAGATGTGCGCAGAGCCATCTCTTATTGGAAGAAGGCGGGTGTGCTGACAGTGCCTGAACAGGAGCAGCCGGTTCAGGGGGGGCAGGTCCGCCCTGAGTCCGGGAGCCGTACCCTGGCGCGGGCACAGGACGGCGGACAGGCATCTGTCACTGATTTTCAGGCAGAGGCGTTTCTTAGGGAAAACGGGGCTGCCGGGCATTCCGATGTCCGCGGGATGACAGGCATGCGTGAGCAGGCCGGAGTCAGAGAACAGGCTGTAGTCAGAGAGCAGGCTGTAGTCAGAGAACAGGCCGGAGTCAGAGAACAGGCTGGTGTCTGGGAACAGACAGGTGTCAGAGGACAGGCCGTAGTCCGGGAGCGCCCGGAAACCGCGGGTCAGGAAGATGGCTGTATTCCGGTCTATTCCACGGAACAGGTAAACCGCCTGGCCCAGGACGAGGAGTTTTCCCAATTACTCTATATTGCCCAGAAGTACATGAATAAGGTATTTACTCCCAGGGACTGCCAGGTATTTGCTTATCTGTATGAGGGTTTGTCCATGAGCAGCGAGCTTTTGGAGTATCTGGTGGAATACTGTGTACAGAACGGGCATATATCCGTGCGCTACATGGAGACCGTGGCCATGAGCTGGCATGAGAAGGGTATCAGGACAGCGCTGGAGGCCAAGGATTACTGCGCCTCCTATAACCGTGATTCCTTTGCGGTTATGAAGGCATTCGGCATCAACAGCAGGAAGCCGGCCGCGCCGGAGCAGAAGCTGATGGACAAGTGGTTCAGGGATTATGGATTTTCCAGGGAAGTGGTATTGGAAGCCTGCAGCAGGACCATCACGGCCATTCACAACCCCAGCTTCCAGTATGCGGACAAGATTTTGTCGGACTGGCAGAAGGCAGGAGTCAGGGGCCTGGCTGATATAAAGGACCTGGACGCAAAGCGCACGGCTGCCAGGGAGGAAAGCGGCGAATCCAGGGAGAAGAGGCTGCAGAAGTATGACTCCGGCGTCTCATCGGCCAGGCAGGGTTCGGGGGCCAGGAAGAATACATCCAACCAATTCCATAATTTCAAGCAGAGGGACACGGATTATGATGCGCTGGTCTTAAAGCAGGTAAAAGAGTGGGTGGGGCAGCAGCCCTAATACACATAAGGAGAGTGAACCATGGCACTGAGCAATTCCCAGTATGACGCAATCATGAGGGAGTATGGAAGGCAGCAGATCGAGAACCACCACAAACTGGAGGAGCGGCGCAAAGAGATTTATGCCAGGCTGCCGGTAGTAAGGCAGCTGGAAGCGGAAATCGCGGAGCGTTCTGTGGCGTGCGCCAAAAAGCTGCTGGAAGGGGATAAAAGTGTCCTGGACAGGCTGAAGGAGGACCTTAGGGACCTGCGGGAACAGAAGGCCCTTATCATCAGGGCCGCCGGCTATCCTGACGATTATCTGGAGCTTCATTACCGCTGTCCGGACTGCAGGGATACGGGACTGATTGACGGCCGTAAGTGCCACTGTTTCCTTCAGGCGCAGATGAAGCTGCTTCATGCCCAGTCCAATCTGGAGGATGTGCTGGAGCGGGAGAATTTTAAGGCCCTGAGTTATGAATACTATGATGATACGGAGATACTTCCCCAGTTAGGCATTACCAATGCGGCCTACATGCGCCGGGTAGTGGCGGGATGCAGGGAGTTTGTACGTGACTTTGATAAGAAACATGACAACCTTTTGTTTACAGGAAGCACCGGCGTGGGAAAGACGTTCCTTACCAACTGTATTGCCAGGGAGCTGATGGACGATTTCCATTCAGTCATCTATCTGACAGCCAGCGATCTCTTTGATGTATTTTCACGGAATAAGTTTGATTATGATAATGCCGAGGACATGAAGGACATGTACCGGTTCATCCTGGATTGTGATCTTCTTATTATTGACGATCTGGGAACAGAGTTAAACAACAGCTTTACTTCCTCCCAGCTGTTCTACTGTATCAATGAGCGGATGAACATGAGCCGTTCCACTATTATATCCACGAACCTGACCCTGGCCCGGCTCAGGGATTCCTATACGGACCGCGTTACCTCCAGGATTATGAGCGGATACAGGATTATCCCTTTATATGGAGGAGATATCAGACTGTTAAAAAAGTAACGTATAATTAAGGCATTTCCGGTGCACAAGACCCTTGACGAACCATGGAGAATGATGGTATAAAAGTATATGCCGGTCCGGGCCAAAAGGCCTGCGGCAAAAAACAGGAGGATGTTAACCATGTTATATGAGGAGAAAATCATTGAAACCATTCCCGTAGGTCCGTTGGGACTGATTCCGTTAAAGAGCTGTACGGAATTGGGCGATAAGGTGAATGCCTATCTGGTGGACTGGAGACGGGAGAGGGAAAGCGAACACAAGTCTACCATCGCATTTTCCGGATATCAGAGAGATTCCTACATCATCAATGCCGTAACCCCCAGGTTTGGCACGGGAGAGGGCAAGGGACTTGTGACAGAGTCCATAAGGGGCGACGACTTGTATATCATGGTAGATATATGCAACTACAGTCTGACCTACTCCCTGTTCGGAATGACCAACCATATGTCGCCGGACGACCATTTCCAGGATTTAAAGCGCGTGATTGCAGCGGCAGCAGGCAAGGCCCACAGGATTAATGTAATCATGCCGTTCTTATATGAGAGCCGCCAGCACAGACGTTCCGGCAGAGAATCCCTGGACTGCGCCCTGGCGCTTAAGGAGCTGGTGAACATGGGAGTGGAGAATATCATTACCTTTGATGCCCACGATCCCAGGGTTCAGAATGCGATTCCCTTACGGGGATTTGAGACAGTCCAGCCAATTTACCAGTTCTTAAAATATCTTTTAAAGAATGAGACAGACCTGCAGATTGACAGCAGCCACATGATGGTCATTAGCCCGGATGAGGGCGGCACCGGAAGAGCCGTGTACTTTGCCAACATGCTGGGACTGGACATGGGTATGTTCTATAAGCGCCGCGATTACACGAAAATCGTGGGCGGCCGCAACCCAATCGTGGCCCATGAGTTCCTGGGGGCCAGCGTGGAGGGTAAGGACGTGCTTATCATCGACGACATGATTTCCTCAGGTGAGAGTGTCATGGATGTGGCCAAGGAGCTGAAGCGCAGGAAGGCCAGGAAAGTTTTCGTGTGCGCTACCTTTGGACTGTTTACAGGAGGACTTACAAAGTTTGACGAGTATTACGATAAGGGAATCATTGACCGGATTCTGACCACGAACCTGGTGTATCAGACCCCGGATCTTCTTGAGAGACCATACTATATTAATGTGGATATGAGCAAGTATATTGCCCTTATTATCGACAACCTCAATCATGACGCGTCCCTGAGCGATTTGCTGACTCCTACCAAGCGGATCAACCGGCTGCTGGCCCAGTACCGCAGTTAACAGGAGCGTGATGTAAAGAATAAAAGGCCGTTTTCCTATATCTGCCTGCCGGGGTATGCTGCGGCGCTTAAGGCAGATCATGGGGGCGGTCTTTTTGGATATCTGACATTTGTTATGGGACAGGGGGAAGATATTATATGGAAGAAAAGCAGTTCCGCGACAAGGTTTACTGGCTTACATTCCTGTTCAGCCTGATGGTGGTATGGGTGCATTCCTTTAATGGGGAACTGTTCATGGGGAACCCGGAGGCCGCACTTAAGGTGGCCGGGATAGAGCGTATACTGGGAGAGAAACTGGGACAGATAGCGGTGCCGGGATTCTTTATGGTGTCCTCCTATCTGTTTTTCCGCGGGTTTTGCTGGAAGAAGCTCCTTCCAAAGTGGCGTTCCAGGATAAGAAGTCTGCTCCTGCCCTATCTTTTGTGGAATTTTCTTTACTATATAGGGTATGTGGCGGCCACCCGCCTGCCAGGCCTGTCCGGGGTGGTGGGAAAGACGCCCATCCCCTTTAACGGGGGCCAGCTCTTTGACGCCCTTGTGTACTACTCCTATAATCCGGTGTTCTGGTATCTGTTCCAGCTGATTCTCCTGGTGGCTTTGGCCCCCCTGGTTTATACTGTGATGCGGGGAAATGTCACTGGCGCCGCGGCCCTGGCCGTCATGGCCTATGGCCTTTGGAAGAACTGGGCCATGCCTCTCCTTAACCTGGACGCTTTGTTTTATTTCTGCGCCGCCGCCTGGGTGAGCCTTCACAGGGATACATGGGCAAGGGAGATAGAAGAAAGAACTGGGGCGGGGAAGAATATGGCGGCAGGAGGCGTTCTTTTGCTGGTCATGGGCATCCTTTTGTACCTGGGCCGCTTCGGGGGCCTGCTTTGGGAGCGCCCCCTTGGCACTGTATGCTGGAGACTGTGGGGAGTCTGCGCAGCTGTCCTGGCTGTGAAGGCAGCACACCTTCCGTCTGCCAGAGAGTGGATGAAGCATAACTTTTTCCTGTACGCCATTCATTTTGCCTGGGTAAGGCTTATCAACAAGGCGGCAGCGGCTGCCTTTCCCGGAAACCAGGTCATTGCCCTGGCTGTATTCATTCTGATGCCAGCCCTTATGACGGCGGTCAGCGCCCTGATTGGCGGTGCAATGAGGCGGTTCATACCCGGTGTTTATTATATGCTGTCTGGAGGAAGGTAAGCCCGCGCGGCCGGGAAGCCCCGGCAGGCTCCGTGACCAGGAAGCCCCGGCAGGCCCCGCGGCCGGGAAGCCCCGCCGGACAATACCACCGCCGGACCCGGCGGAAATCCTTGCATTCAGCATGATTCTATGATATTCTGATACTACTTCCGCGGCATTTCTTGCCGCGATGGCTTTGGCACTGCGTATTGTGCGCAGGCGTTGGGGTGCGTGCACAGGCACCTGTAAGGGGCGGTTCGCCCGGAATCCACATTGTATGACAGACGGGAAAACGGTTTGGGAGTAGTATGGCAGCGGTATGGAGTCAGTATGAAACCAGCGTGAAAAAGGGGCGTGGCGGGAAAATAGAGGTTGACATTTTAGGGGAACTATACTATTATTGTAACTATTAGAGAACATTTGTTCGCATGGAAGGCATTGGAGGATACTATGGCCAGAGAAGAGAAGAGTAATGTAATCAACCGTGATATGAATAAAGACGAGAAGTTAAAGGCGTTAGATGCTGCCCTGACCCAGATTGAAAAGGCATACGGAAAAGGATCCGTCATGAAGCTGGGGGATTCCAGAGCTAATATGAATATTGAGACAGTGCCCACCGGCTCCATCAGCCTGGACATAGCCCTGGGCTTGGGCGGAGTTCCCAAGGGCAGGATCGTAGAGGTATATGGACCTGAGTCTTCCGGTAAGACCACGGTCGCCCTGCACATGGTAGCAGAGGTACAGAAGCGCGGAGGCATTGCAGGCTTCATTGACGCGGAGCATGCCCTGGATCCTGTATATGCCAGGAACATAGGAGTGGATATTGATAACCTGTACATCTCCCAGCCAGATAACGGCGAGCAGGCCCTGGAGATTACCGAGACCATGGTGCGTTCCGGCGCTGTGGACATCGTGATTGTGGACTCCGTGGCCGCTCTGGTTCCAAAGGCTGAGATTGACGGCGAGATGGGAGATTCCCATGTGGGTCTTCAGGCCAGGCTTATGTCACAGGCTCTGAGGAAGCTGACTGCTGTTATCAGCAAGTCCAACTGTATTGTCATCTTCATCAACCAGCTGCGTGAGAAAGTGGGTGTCATGTTTGGAAATCCGGAGACCACCACAGGCGGACGTGCTCTGAAGTTCTACGCATCCGTGCGCCTGGATGTCCGCAGGATAGAGACCTTAAAGCAGGGCGGAGAGGTCACAGGAAACCGTGTCAGGGTAAAGGTAGTGAAGAATAAGATTGCGCCTCCCTTTAAGGAAGCTGAGTTTGATATCATGTTTGGCAGGGGCATTTCCAAGGAAGGCGATATCCTGGATTTGGCTGTTAAGGAGAACATCATTGAGAAGAGCGGCGCCTGGTTTGCCTATAACGGCTCCAAGATTGGCCAGGGACGTGAGAATTCCAAGCAGTACCTGTCTGATAACCCGGCTATCTGCTCCGAGGTGGAGGCCAAGGTAAGGGCAAAGTATGAACTGCCCGGGGCAGAAGAGGCCATGGAGGCAGCCGAAGCCTTCAAAACAGCCGCCAAACAGGCGGAAACTGAAACAGGGGAACCTGGTGCGGATGCCCCTGAACTGGTATGATGGTCACAGCCGTCATCCCTGTAGATAAGAGAAAGAGCAAAGTCTTCCTGGAGGAAGGCTTTGCCTTTGTTTTATACAGGGGTGAGGTGGAACGGTACAGGATAGAGGAAGGCAGAGAGCTGGAAGATACGGTGTATGAGGAAATCCTCAGGGATATACTTTGTCCGAGGTCAAAGGAGTATGCCCTCCATTTATTAAAGGATTCAGGAAAAACAGAGAAGTGGATGAAGGAAAAACTTGGGAAGGCAGGATACCCCAAAGAGGCAGTGGAATATGCTGTAAATTTCCTGAAAGAATACCATTTTCTGGATGACAACGCTTATGCCCAGAGCTATGTGCGCTCCTATGCAGGGAAAAAGAGCCGCCGTCAGATGGTATATGAGATGCAGCAAAAGGGTGTGGACCCGTCCTACATAGAGGAAGCGCTGGACCAGTCGCCGGTGGACGAGGAGGAATCAGCCAGGCAGGCTCTGGCCAGGCGGCTCAAGGGAAAACAGGAGGCCTCCTACCAGGAAAAAGGCCGTCTGGCGGCCTTTTTAGGGAGGAAGGGATACTCCTTTGAAGTGATAAACAGGGTGCTCAGAGAAATTAAAACCGCTGAAAACCAGGATTAGGCCCTGTTGTAATTTGTCTATATTGTCTGTCTCTGCGGGAAAATAAGGGGAAGATACTTGACATAATTCTGAAAAAAGTATAAAATTAATATGTTGTAGTTCGTACAATGAAAATTAAATAAGGAGGTGCTCCTGTGTCACAGATAATGGTCCCTATAATGATTATCGTTATGATAGTTGTGGCTATTATTACTTGGTTTGCTGCACGCAATTACGAGAGGAAGCAGTATGACAGCAAGGTAGGAAGTGCAGAAGAAAAATCAAGGGAAATAATAGATGAAGCATTAAAAACCGCAGAGACAAAGAAGCGAGAAGCTCTCCTGGAAGCCAAGGAAGAATCTTTAAAGACGAAAAATGAGTTAGAGAAGGAAACCAAGGAAAGAAGAGCGGAACTTCAACGTTATGAAAAACGTGTATTAAGCAAGGAAGAAAACGTTGAAAAAAAGGCAGATGCCCTGGAAAAGAAGGAGGCGGACCTGGTCAGGAGGGAAAACATTCTCAGTAAGCGTACTGCAGAAGTGGAAGCCCAGTATGAGCAGGGGATACAGGAACTGGAACGGATATCCGGTCTAACCTCCGAACAGGCAAAAGAATATCTTTTAAAATCTGTTGAAGAAGATGTAAAACATGACACAGCTAAATTAATTAAGGAACTTGAAAACAAGGCAAAGGAAGAAGCTGACAAAAAGGCCAGGGATTTAGTGGTGACTGCCATTCAGCGGTGCGCCGCAGACCATGTGGCTGAGACAACGGTTTCTGTTGTACAGCTTCCTAACGACGAGATGAAAGGCCGCATCATCGGACGAGAGGGACGTAATATCCGTACCCTTGAGACACTTACCGGTGTGGAACTGATTATCGACGATACCCCGGAAGCAGTAGTATTGTCCGGATTTGATCCGATACGTAGAGAAGTTGCTAGAATAGCATTGGAGCGTTTGATTGTGGACGGACGTATTCATCCGGCCAGAATCGAGGAGATGGTAGAGAAGGCACAGAAGGAAGTGGAGAATAACATGAGAGAAGAGGGCGAAGCAGCCTGTCTTGAAGTTGGCATCCACGGAATTCATCCGGAATTAGTTAAGTTACTTGGTAAAATGAAGTTCAGGACCAGCTATGGCCAGAATGCATTAAAGCATTCTATCGAGGTGGCCCAGCTGTCAGGACTTTTAGCGTCAGAACTTGGAGTGGATGTACGTTTAGCCAAACGTGCCGGTTTATTACATGACATTGGTAAATCCGTTGACCATGATATGGAAGGTACCCATGTCCAGCTAGGTGCAGATCTGTGTAAGAAGTATAAGGAATCTGCCACTGTGCTGAATGCGGTGGAATCCCATCATGGCGATGTTGAACCTACCAGCCTCATTTCCTGCATTGTACAGGCAGCTGATACCATATCTGCTGCAAGGCCCGGTGCAAGGCGTGAGACTCTGGAGACATATACAAACAGATTGAAACAATTAGAAGATATCACCAATTCCTTTAAGGGAGTGGACAAGTCTTTTGCCATTCAGGCAGGCCGCGAGGTTCGTATCATGGTAGTTCCGGAACAGATCAGCGATGACGATATGATATTGCTGGCAAGAGATGTTTCCAAACGGATTGAGGACGAGCTGGAATATCCGGGTCAGATTAAGGTAAACGTGATTCGTGAATCAAGAGTCACGGATTACGCGAAGTAATTGTTCGGAGTGAAAACAAAATGCCCTAAAAACCGTAAGAATGTAGTATTTATGCGGGTTTAGGGCATTTTTTTATTTCTTATAACTTCTTATAAGTTTTTATATTTTCCAGCTTAATTGGCGTAAAATTGGCGTAAAACGGAAAATGCAATTGGCGTAAAAAATTGATGAAAGATTACACTAAAAACCTCTTAAAATAAAGGATTGGACAGTATTTGAATAGAAATGATTCAAATACGTATCCAGTCCTTTTTTTGTCTTCAATTTTGCCCGTAGAATTTTATTCAGGAGGAAATCATGGGAAAATCAGGAGTTATTACAAAGAAAGATACAGGTAAGGACAACGAGGCATATCACGACATTATCACACTGCTGAAAATCTACCGTTCCGTCAACTGGCGGATGCAGGTCAAAATCGGACAGGTAAAGAGAAGATTCCAGGCTGAATATGGTTCCGACGTGGACGAATTTCTAAACCAGATATATGAAGCCGGTATGGATCTGAATGAGGATGCGGCTAATATCCGGGGGCGGGTGGAAGTGATTAGCAGCTCCAATAAGTTCCTGCGTCTGATTGACGAGTCGGTGGAACTGATGAGGCGCTATCATCCCCAGGGGGAGAAATTCTACTGGGTTATTTACTATACTTATTTATCGGCCTATAAGCCGGAGAACATTTCAGAGATTTTAGACAACTTAGAGCCGCATTTCCCTAAGATACCGAGAATTAACCGGGCGACCTATTTCAGATGGCGTAACGAGGCGCTGAAGGCCTTACGCGGCATTTTATGGGGCTATGAGGACGAGAGCAAGGAACTTCTGCAGCATTTCCAGGAGGCATGGGTAGAGGAAGAAAAATAATTTATTTATTTTTTAAATACGGTTCACATAGAGCAGGCGGATTTATTAAAGTAGAGCAGTAATCAGACGTATTGTATACGTTTAAAACAAAATACAGGGATTGCAGAGAGGAGAATTTATATGGTTATATCAGTGGATACAGGGAATAAGCAGATTAAGACGGAACATTTTGTATTTCAGTCCGGATTGAATGAAATGGATATCATGCCGCCCAAATTGGATACAAAAGTCCTGGAGTATAATGGGAAGTTTTATACTCCATCCAACAGGCGGATTGCGTACATGAAGGACAAGACGTTTGATGAAAGGTATTACATATTAACACTCATGGGGGTGGCAAGGGAGTTAGAGGACCGGCTGAACCGGGGGATTTACCGTCCGGTACCGAACCGGCCGGTCGGGATAGAACTTCTTGTGGGGCTTCCTCCGGCTGACTTTTCAGGGCTGTATGAGAAGTTTGAGAACTATTTCCGGCGGGACGAGGAACCTGTTTCTTTCCGGTATGGCGGCAGAGAGTATCTGATTTGCTATCGTGATGTCGTATCCTACATTCAGGCTTATGCGGCGGCCATCATGTACTCTAAGGATATGCGGCTGCGTCAGTTGGCAAAGGTGCTGATTGTAGATATCGGCGGATTTACACTGGATTATTTGCTGCTCCGCTATGGAGAACCAGATACAGAGCTATTTGATTCCTTGGAAAAAGGAATTATACCATTGTACAATGAAATACGAAACAGGGTGAGAAAACAGTATGATATTCTTTTGGAAGATTCGGATATAGACCTGGTAATTCAGGAAGACAGTTCCCCGCTGTCAGAAGAGATAAAAGAACTGGTTAAAAGTGTCGTTTATGAGTATGTGGTGAATACCCTGGGGATATTTCGGGAGATCGGGATTGATTTTAATTCTATCACAACCATTTTTGTAGGCGGAGGTTCCATGCTTCTTACTGATGTAATAAAAGAAGTGTGGATTCGGTACCGCGGGGAGTATCACATCATTGCTGATCCGCTGGCAAATGCAAAAGGTTATAAGAAACTGTATTTGGCAGACCATACGTATTAGCCTGGGAGGATAGTTATGGGAAAGAAAGATGAGTATAGATTTACAATCCGTTTTGATCCGGATGACGACCGGCACCGGCTGGTGGCCAAAATTCTGAATTCCCAGGGCAGGAAGATTGCCAGGTATGTGGCGAGGGCTGTTCTGGCCTACCATGAGGAGAGGGATGCTTCCAGTTACGAGGAGCCTCCCTCAAATAATAAAAGAGGAAAGCCGACAGAATCCGGTTTAAAGGAAGACGCCAGTTCTTTTTCTATTCATGAAGTAGAAGAAGGATATGAAATGGATGAGGAAGAAATTGCACTTTTAAAGAGTACTAATCATATGTTCAGGAGAAAGTAGGGCAGGACGTATGAAAATGAAAATGAAACGGAAACATGCAGTAGTTATAAATATAGGGCTTGCCATATTGGCAGCCCTATGGCTTAGCCATTATTATCGGCTGGCGGTCGTAAGTGGAAAGTCAATGGAACCGGCATTGTCCCAGGGGGATTTGGTAGTTGTGAGAATGGGGGTATTGCCACAGCGCGGTGATATTGCAGTGATTGATTCCGAGGTACTGCACAAGCGGATTATCAAGAGGGTCGTAGCCGTGGGAGGGGATATGGTTATAGTATCTGATGGGGAGTTGCGGATAAATGGAGAGATTTTAGAAGAGGAGTATATAAAAGAGCCATATGAGCATATCTGCGATTTCTTTCTTGTACCGCCTCAGTGTGTATATGTTTTAGGGGATAACCGCAATTTTTCAAGGGATTCCCGAATGATTGGATTTATCCCTATAGAGGAAGTAACTGGAGTTTTAATTTATCCTTAAAATAGATTTGGAGGTAAGTGATGAATAAAAGAAATATAGATGTTATATATGATGAAGCAATACACTGCGGCATATTTAATCTGGTTTGGCTCCCGGTAATGGCTGGAATTTGTTTTTTTCAGAAGAGGAGATATCCAGTGATTATTATGTTTTTTATCCAGATAGTGCTTCTGCTTAAAATGATTTCAAAGATTTTTGTGAATTACAGGCCGGACAGGAAATGTCCGCTCTGTGAGGCCGTCATTCCGGAAGACAGTAATTATTGTCCATCCTGTGGCTATATTGTACATAAAGACTTATGTGGAATGGAGGATACGGTTGAATTTAACGAAGCAGAGGCATGGGACGTTGGGAAGTGTGATATTAATGCGGTTTACAGGCAGATTGAGGAGGAAGTTATAGATGGTATAGCCTGATTGGGCTGAGAGAAGAGTATACCGTTAGTTATGAAAGGGCAATCTCTTTAGGAGCGTTGCCCTTTCATAACTAAATAGCATGATACCAGGGTCAAAAGGTTGGAAATCTGATGCAAGCTTGCTTGCATGAAGATTTTTAACCTTGGGACCCGCCAAAAACATGAGTAAGAAGCCATTTTTCGCAGAAAAATGAGCGGATTGCGAATGTTTTTGAGGATTGTGTGAGCACGCAGTGCGGAGCAATCCAGTATCAAAGGGGTCAAAAGACCTTTTGACCCCAGCATCATAGCATTAAATAAGATTATGTCAGCATCGAAATTTATTTGCTAAAAAATATTGTAAGCTGATTGTAGATAAGCTATAATGAGAAAATAAAAGAATCCATATATAAAATGTTTGATTTGTCAAGAGAAAATACGTTCGATTTTAATTGATGTTTTGACAAAAGTATGGTAACATTAAATGAGAACATATGTTCTTTTGCGTTCTTGTACTGTTAAGAGAATAAGAGCATAAGTTGTAAAGATAATGAGTTGATAAAGGTTCAGGGAAGGAGATTGGATTATGATAATGCCCAAAAAACATATTTCATTATCTGAATCATTTATAGGTTTAGGTGCATTTGTTTTGCAGACATTATCATCTCCATTAACAATTGACAGTTGTTGGGAGGAAATTTATAGCTCTTATATCAAGACGGGAATAATATCTAAAAAACATTCATTTGATAATTTTGTTTTAACTTTAGACTTACTATATGCGTTAAATGCGATTAATATTAATGAGAGAGGAGAGATTTATAATGTATCTAAAGAAACTTAGTGCTAATAAAGAATCTTTCCATGATCTTATATTAAGTTCAAACGGTATAAATATTATATTAGGCTCTCGGAGTGTTGAAGATAAAAAAAAGAACGACACTGTCAATGGTGTTGGAAAAACATTATCAATAAAATTGATTGATTATTGTTTAGGGTGCAGAAGTGATGCGCATAAAGAATTAAAGAAATTAACAGGGTGGGAATTTTGTCTAACATTTGACATTGATGGCAAAGAACATGAAATATTACGAAGTGTAGATGATGAAAAATTTATGTTCCTTGATAGTAAAAAAAAGACTATAGGTCAAGTTAAAGACTTTTTGGAGGCAGAATGTTTTCATTGTGTTGAAGACTTATCCAATATAAGTTTTAGGGGGCTTATTAGTCGATATTTAAGAATCCCTAAAGAAGGATACTTGGATTGGAAAAAATATAAGAAAAGAGAAGAGGAGCATATTTCTTTATTGCTAAATTCCTTCCTGTTGGGATTAGATGTGTCTTTAATAATAAGCAAAATAAAAATAAAAGAAGAAATAAATAAGATAGAAAATAGCAGAAAGTTATTGAAGAATGATACAGAAATTAAAAATGCAATGACCGGAAGTGATTTAAGAATTAGTATTGGTAACTTAGAAAAAGAAATTCGTGATTTGGAAGCAAGAATGGAAGGGTTTCAAATTTCTGAGGGATATAATGAAATTAAGGCAGATATTGAAAAATGTACAAGGGATAAAAATGATTTAATTAATCAAATTGCAAAATATGAAAACATCATAAAAAGTATAAATAAAAATCTGGAACTTAAAGTTGATGTTACAGCAGAGAAAGTAAAAAATTTATATGAAGAAGCTAATGTTATTTTTCCGGAAAATATGTTAAAAAGCATGCAGGAGATATGTGATTTTCATGAGAAGTTATTAGATGGCAGAAAGGCAAGGTTGATTAAGGATAAGAAACAATATCAGTCAGAAATTAGAAAAATTAAAAAAAATTTAGCGCGCTTAGATCAAATTATAAACAACGATATGGAGTTTATAAAGGACAAAGTATCAACCACGGAATATGAACGTCTTCAATCACGGTTGACAGAGCTTAAAGTTACTTTGGCAAAAATGCAGCAGTATGATACAGTTATAAAACAGTTAGAAATAAAAAAGGCTAATTATCAGGCCGATTTAGCCAAAGACAATATAGAGGCTATTGCATATATTAATGCTATTGAAGAATATAAGAAGGGATTAGATAATCAATTTTCACAATTTGTAGATTATATTTATGGTGAAAGAAAATATTCGGGAATTGATATTGTTAATAATCCGGGTGATAATAAGCAAAGATTCGATATTAATGTAGAGATACAAGATGATGGTTCTGGCGGTATTGGCAATGTGAAGATTTTTTGTATGGATATGTTGATTTGGGATAAAGGAAAGAATAATAAGGTACAATTTTTATATCATGATGGAAGTTTGTTTGCAGAAACTGATCCCAGACAATGCTATCGAATGTTGAAAATAGCTAATGATATTTGTGAAAAAGGAGAAAAACAATATATAATCAACCTTAACTACGATATGTTTGATAATATTATTTCTGTGGCTAAAGAACTGGATGATGAGGCGTTTGCTAATACCCTAAATAACAGCATTAGATTAAAACTATATGATAGAAGCCCAGAAGATAAGCTATTAGGAATACAAATAAAGTAGCGGCGTATTTGACCGCTACTTTTTTTGATTCTCATAAATAGGTTCTTCAAAAATATCACAAGTTTCAAAATATTTTGCAATCATGATGTAGCTATTAGTTTCGAGAATTTGTAATTGCCATTTGTCAGTATTAGGCAAATGACACGATTCTAGTATGTATTGAAACTGCATAATAGGATCATCTGGGTATTGAATAAGTGATTCATTATATAATTTTTTGAAGATTGAACAAAGATAATCTGCAATATCATTATTTTGATAAGAAGATAAGTAATCATCCAGTTGTTCAATTTTATAACTTGCTACACGTAAATTGTCAGCTTGTATTCTGGCAAGATGGTTGAACGTAATTTTATCCTCAAAATCAGGCGGGTCTTTTGTTATATCAAGATTCGTGCTGCCACCTAAGGAAATTAAATGATCAATAATTTCCCCCATTACTTGGAAACTAACCATATCAAAATTGGGTTCAGGAACAAAACAATTTGTTACAAATGTCATTTGTTCTAAAGTTAGCTGACTGAATAGGCTAAGTAAATTGTCAATATCACATATTTCAAAAGCAATTGTTGGATTTGCTTTTTCTAAAGCATATAGTGTCTCTATCACTTCAGGATATGTTCCACGCCACACTTTAAAAACAAATATATATTTAAAAATAGGCTCCCAAAGCCCTGAATCAATGTGTTTTTTTAGCGCATAAAAATCTTCTGGCATTTTTTTGATAGCGATAGATTGTGATGTTGTATTTATTGCGGAATCTTTAGGTCCATAGGCTTGATAAAATATGCCTTGTCCACGAATATACCCATCATTTTTTCTATCACCAAGAGAACCTTGAACATCAATTTTTTCAAAGTTTGGGTAAAGAGTATTTAACAGGCGATAGACTAATTGCTGAAATGCATCACCTGTTGAACGAAGTAGATTATTTTCAAATATTTTTCCATATAGAAATTTATACGCAAAATCTGCCATTATTTCCCACCTGCCTTAGATTAATTATAGGATAGGATACATGTTTTTACAAGAAGTTAATGAGTAATCTAACATAAAAACATGAAAAACTCATGAGAAAAGTCAGAAATTGTAATTTAGCCTTTGATATAATATAGTTAAAGATCCACATCCAGCATAGTTTCGGTCATGGCTGTTATGAGTGTAATCTGCTTATCATTACACTGTGACAGAATCCGATGCAGTTGATCAGTCTCTTTCGAGTTCGGGTACAAAAATAAGTCTACTGAAAGACGTAGGGCCCGGAATAGAGCGATAAAGACTTTTAGACTGGGAATATCGTTTTTATTTTCTATATCCATTAAATAACGGGTACTAATATCAGCTTTTTCTGCAAGTTGTGCCTGTGTCAGCCCTTCTTTGATTCTTGCCTGCTTAATAATAGTACCAAGTTGTACAAGAAAACTTTCCATAGTTCACCTCCAGTAACGAGTAATAGTTCATACTGATTAATACTATATTTAACGGTTGAAAATGAAAACGAGCCATTACCCTCAATTATTAGTGAAATAATAGTTCATATAACGTCGAGACCAAGAATGGTTGCTAATAAAAAAAATGCGGCCTATTCTTGCACCTCGGCGTGTTTTTTGGCTGCAGGAATTGAGGAAGTATGGTTACCGGGAAAGGTTTAAAAAAATTAAATAAAATTGCAGCCGTATTAAAAAAAGAAAGAAAAAGCTATTACACATTTATGCGATAATATACGAACTATTCTCCGTATTAGCATATGCATTAATAGCTCATACCCATTCAAGTATTCGCTGGATTATGTATCCAGCGGTGTTTTTTTTGCAAAATTTGTCGCTTTATGCGGTTGGCTGCCGATTACCACACTGCCGTTCCCCACCAGGAACCTCCATTTTCAGATGAAAAAAATTGAAATGGAGGAAATGATATGGAAGGCAAAAATAAAGAGTTTTCTACGCAGGATTCGTTTAGTGCATATCTCAAAACAGCAGTGAGGAACACAAAGATTAAATATATTAAAAAGCATGTCAAAATCCAGGAGGCAGAAATACCGATTGGGGATTCAGCCTATGCAGAAGCAGAGTCCGGTCAGGGAGACTACTACCGGCATTTAGAGGAACAGGTCAGCAGGCTATGCGAGGACTTTGGAGATGTGGAGCAGCTTCTCAATCTGATTGAAAATGAACGGTTATTGGCTGCGCTTATGAAACTCGATGATGAAAGGAAACGGCTGATTTTTTGGCGTATTATTAACGGAATGAGTTTTGAGGAGATTGCAGCACGTCTCCATATTCCGATGAAGAAGGCAGTTGACACTTACTACAATACGCTGAAAAAGCTGAGAAAGGAGATGCGGCATGGTTGAATTTGAAGGGGTACTGGAGCTTGCCAAGATGGGGGACAGAGAGGCATTAATGAAAGTGATAGAGATGTATCGTCCCCTGCTGATCAATCATTCCATGATTTGTGGGAGGTTTGATGAAGATCTCTATTATGAACAGGTACATACGCTGATCCGTTGTGTGCACAAGTTTGTGAAATAGCATATATAGTGCTTGAGCTGAGTTGACATGCACTATATGATGTGTTAATCTGGAGATGATATTGATTTAATATTCTTCTGAAGAATATGTTGTATTTTGTTCCGGCCTGTTCCGGAAGTTAAAAATTTGGCTGTGGCCTTAATAAACAGGTCCTGCATAGGGATCGAGAGAAAGACACTTAAATGTATTATGCGTTTAGGTGTCTTTTTTTGTTTCAGAGAGGAGGGGAGACGGGTTTAAGAAAATTAGATGTAAGGAAAAGCTGGCGAAGAGGAATATATCATCAGAGGAATGAAAATGAATATCAAGAAATTCAGGAAAGACAATCTGAGAAACAAAAGGTACAGTTAGAGGTAAGGAGGTATCGTATGAGTCAAATGGTATCGAATATCTGTGAGAAGCGCAGCATACTGATTTCAGGGATATTGGAATTTCCGCTCCAGGTGGGAGAACCTGCCTGCTATTTTTATAATGGCAGAAGGGTAAAAACGGCCAGAGTTAAGCGAATTGTGGAAATTGCACTGGATCATGCCTGTTTCGAGACAGCGAACCTGTGTTATAGAATTGATTATTTTCCTGTTGCGATGGCCATGGCGAAAAAAGCAGGTTGATAAGGAAAAGACAACAAAAGGGGAATTATATATGGTATATGGCTTTTGGTATTTAAAAACAGGCTGTTATAGCCTATAATTGTATGAATAGGGAGACTGTTTTTTCTTCCGGGAACAGTAGCCTGAGATGATTGATATACCGAAAGGAATGACAATATAACTGCCGGGCTGGCTTTATTGCCAGTCCGGTACAGTTGGTATGACGGGCATGCCGTCAGTCTGTGGTGAAAGTCCACAAGGGGCGTAGTTGCCGACGAACCCTATAGCGATTCCCAAGGTTTGTATCGTGAGGTACAGGCGAGAAGAAGGGATAGCAAAATCGTAGCCTGACGAACAGAAATCTGATATAAGGCGTACATGGCGGATAAGCTGGCCAACGACAGCGAAGTCCAAAAGGCAACCGTAACCCATGTGCGTAAATCAGGCAGGTAGACGAGGAAAGACTGGGAGGCTTATCCCGTGAGGTCTCGCAGGCGGTTTCATTAGCCGTAGTAACAACGAACTGTGAGAAGTCAGCAGAGGCCGTAGTAGGCAGAGCTTTGAAATGGGCCCTGCCAAAGGGCTGAACAATGTAACCGTGTAATCAAATGTATGCTTCATGGAATACCTGACAGCAGAAAGGGCGAAACGTAAACGAGCAGATACTGCACCACATAGGGTGAATCCATGAAAACGGAAAGGAGAAAGCACACAAGGCAATGTCAGAACTGTTAGAAAAGATACTGTCCAAAGACAACATGAACGCGGCCTACAAAAGAGTCTGCGCCAACAAAGGGGCAGGCGGGGTAGATGATGTGACGGTTGAAGAACCCGGAGCTTATGTCAAAGAGAATTGGGAGAGTATCAGGGAGCAAATCAGACGCAGGAAATACACCCCTCAGCCAGTCCGGAGGGTAGAAATACCCAAACCAGACGGAGGAGAGAGGAAACTGGGAATACCCACGGTTTCTTCATACTGCACACCTCCCAACGATGTTTTGGAATGCTGCCTTCAGTTTTCGCGAAGGCAGCTGATCTAAAGTAAAAAGGGTATCATGTGTAAAACGATTTTATTGTTTCCAAGTTAGCTTTGTCAATCAATATTTCCCATGGCCATCCTGAATGCTGCTTTCTGGCGGGAATCTTGCCGGACGAGATACCATAGTAGACCTTTCCGGTGGATATGCCGAGCAGATTAGCGGCTTCAGCGACAGAAACGCCCTGGCAGTTTCTTTGGTAGGGACCGGAAATATCGTGTTTATATCGGATCCATCTGACACCGGCATAAGTAAAGTCTTTTCCTTCCGGAGTAGTAATCCCATCCTGATTTAAGTGGTCAGCGATTTCGTAGTCATCCAGGGATGAAGCCAACTCCTTAATAAGGGCGATGGTATCATCTGTATGCCTTTTACGGTCAGCGCAGGGGAGTGGTTTCTTCAAAGATAGCTGTTCACATTTCCCACTGCGAAACCGGATACCAATAGAAAAATCGGAACATCGTTTTTCCGACAGGACGGTGATATCTTCAATCAGGATGCGGATAATGCGCTTCTTTTCCTTAGGCGTAGAGGATGGCGCATTCCATATTTCAGGAATCCTGCGAGCGAGGTTCAGGATGCTTTGCTCTTCCGCTTCGGAAGGAATCCAAGGTCGCTTTGAACTGTATACAGCGTAATCCTGTTTCGCCTTCTCCAGTTCCTTAAGTTTTTGGTTCCAATTCGTCTCCAAAGAACGGACAACAAGTCTGTTTTCCGGGTCAGCAAGCATAAACTGCCGTTCAGTGCGGTCAGCTTCGTACTGTGCCCGTTCAATTGCTAGAAGCCATTGCTTATCCGATATCTTATTTGTGTCACCAATACTGTGCATGACCTTCAGTGAAATTTCCAACTCTGAGGGCTTCATGACGGAGAGAATCTTTTCGGACACTGCCTGGTCAAGAACATCGGCGGGGACAGAGGAACAGGTTGCTTTGTTACCATGTTCCCAGCGTCCGATACATTCATATAGGGGGCGGATGCCGCCTGTTCCAGTATAACGGACAGTCATCCGGCGACCGCACTTACCACAGAGCAGGACTCCGGGAAGAAGGGCAGCTCCTTCACGTGCCGGGCCACAGCGTTCCGAGTTTGTCCGGTTAGAATCAAGAAGCTTCTGATTTTCTTCAAAGTCATCCCAGGAAATATATGCCAGGTGGTGTTCAGGTAGGAAAACTTTCCAGTCTTCTCTATTAGGGAGGCGGACAGGATGGTGTTCAAAATGACCGTCAGCATCTATGGTTTTATTGTCGCGGTAGCGACCGTACACATAGGCTCCTGTGTAAGCCGGGTTGTGTATGACTGAGAGAACCCGGCTGTGCGTCAGCGTTCCCCATGAAATCTTTCCGTTCCATGCACCGCCATAGGCGCGTTTGGGAAATGAGAGTCCGTTTTCGGCAAAATACCGGACGGTACCGTAAGCGCTTCCAGAAGAGCGGAAAGCCCTGAACAGTGTGGAGATTGCATGCTGCACTTCCTCATCAGGATCCATAATGGTCTTGCCGTCAGCGTCATAGATGTAGCCAACGGGGAGCGGAAAGCGCAGTTCACCCCTGGAGGCGGCATTTTCCTTGCCGCCAATCATGCGGGCATGGAGGAAGTGAAGCTCCGCTTCTCCCATGGTGCCTTTTAAGCCGATGAGGAGACGGTCATTAAAATCAGAAATGTCATAGACGCCATCCTCATCAATTACGAGGGTGCCAAACAGTCCACACAGTTCAAGGAGTTTCATTAGGTCGGCTGATGACCGGGCAAGACGGGATATCTCCAGCCCGAACACTGCGCCGACTTCGCCCAGGGATACGCTTGTCACGAGTTGGGCAAAGCCAGGGCGTTTGGATCTTCCGGAACCAGATATTCCGAGATCTCCATCGATCACGCGGATGTGTTCTTCCGGCCATCCAAGCGATAATGCTCTTTCTTGAAGGGCGTACTGTCTCTGGGTACTCTCCTGGTTGAATCGAACTTGGGCCATCGTTGACTGGCGGACATAGACAAGGGCCGCCCTGTTCAGGTGTTCCGCCCGGACTTTGGATGGGATTGATGGATTCTGTTTCATTTTCATCCTCCGTTTCCGCTGAAAAGAAGGAGATGAACAGGGTGGATAATGCCGATATGAGGTCTTGCGCGAGTCGGGAGTCGTTACCGGTCAGATACATGAGAGTTGCTTCCATTATAACCTCCTCCTTTCAGGCTAAAGGTCGTTCTCTCTGCGCCGGAACAGTTCCAAGTTAATGCAGCTGAGTTCTGTGAGCAGCGCTGTGATATCCTCGTAATCTTTGATACACTGGGAAACCTTGTCCTTATAAGTTTTTGGGACGGAATCAAGCTGGGTTTTCCCATCGTAATAAGAAGAAAGGTACAGGCTTTTGTGCCCCTCTCCATTGGCACATCTGCAGTTAGGCTTGCCGCATTTGATGGATCTGGTAATCAGGGAGGCTCTCATGACATGGGACGGATCGGGCATCCTGTCGAGGAGTTCCTGACGGCGTGCTTTGAGAGTGTCAGTGGTCATAGATCTGTAAGGTCTGCTGGTCTTATTAGTAGTATTCATGATAAGATTATATCACATGGAGTGAAAAAAGTCTACTCTGTGGTAGGTGAAATCAGCTCATTTATGCAATAGATCTGCAAGTTCGAGGAGCGACCTTATGGCATTGGTATCGAAGTAGCTTGCAGAAAAAGCATTTTGGCTGCTATCAGTGATCCAGGATTCAGGAACAGAGAAGACATCATCCTGGGATTGGAGAGAATATCGATGTTGTCCGTTTACATTCCGGATTTTCAGGATGGGAAAACTCTGCCCCAAAAGGGGATGGTAGGGATGGAGAATTGTTGCTGTTCCCAAATCCCTGCTGTGTTTAAGTGCTTTTTGCTGTAACTGTGCCGACCGTAATGGACAGGGTAATTCAGCAAGGCATCGTACAGATAATAAGTCCAATGTGTGAGCCGTTGTTTTCGAAATGGAGTTATGGTTTCAGACCGAACAGAAGTTGTGAAATGGCTATCAGGCAATTACTGGAGTATCTGAATGAGGGATATGAGTGGATTGTGGATATCGACCTGGAGAAATTTTTCGATAACGTGCCGCAGGACAGACTTATGAGTCTTGTTCACGACATAATCAAAGACGGAGATACGGAATCGCTCATCCGCAAATACCTGAAAGCAGGAGTCATGACACCACAGGGATATAAAGAAACAAAACTCGGCACACCGCAGGGAGGAAATTTGTCGCCGCTCTTGTCAAACATAATGCTGAATGAACTGGACAAAGAACTGGAAGCAAGAGGCCTTCGGTTTACAAGATATGCCGATGATTGCGTGATAGCAGTAAAAAGCGAATCAAGTGCAAAGAGGGTTATGCGAACAGTGACAGATTGGATACAGAGGAAACTGGGATTAAAGGTCAACATGACAAAGAGCCAAATCACAAGACCGCAGAAGCTAAAATATCTGGGATTCGGATTCCACAAGGACAGTAAGGCAAAAGAATGGAAGTGCAGACCGCATCAGGAATCTGTGAAGAAATTCAAAGTCAGACTGAAAGAACTGACCTGCAGGAAAAAGCCAGGAACAGTCACAAGTAAGATTGGGAAAATCAATCAAGTGACAAGAGGGTGGATAAACTATTACGCCCTGGGTTCTATGAAAACGGCAATGACAGAGATTGACGCGCACCTAAGAACAAGGCTCAGAGTCATCATCTGGAAACAGTGGAAAGTGCCGAAGAAACGGCAATGGGGATTAGAGAAGTTGGGGGTCAGTAAAGAACTCGCACGGCGGACGGCGTATTGCGGCGACAGCTATTACTGGGTAGCCACAAAGACGTGTGTGGTCAGGGCAATCTCCAAAGAAGTATTTGCCAAGTCAGGACTTGTAAGCTGTCTTGATTATTATAATGAGCGTCATGCTTTGAAGTTATGTTGAACCGCCGTATGCCGAACGGCATGTACGGTGGTGTGAGAGGGGAGAGAAATCTCCCCTACTCGATTCGCAGGGTATGCGGAAAAGAGGATGGTGTGTATGGCAGGAAATGATTTAGCAATCGTTGAAAATATACGGCTGCAGCTGAAGGATATTAATCAGCTGGCACAAAAGGTGGATTTAGTGGGGCAGAGGATTGCTGGTTATTCGGGAGCTGTTTCTTGGGAGACGTTTGTTAAGCATGAGATTAAGGAAACAGTTGACTTTGGGGAGGAATTTGTGCGGCTGCTGTCTGTCTGGGTAAAAATGCAGCGTGAAAATTCCTATGGCATAAGTCCGGTCCGGGAAGGAAAGTCTACGAAAATGCTGCTGGCAGAACAGTTTGGCACAGAAGTGTTATCGCACCTGGAGGTAGAAGAAATCAGGGATCAAAGGATTTTCCGGGAAATGGAGGAATATCTGATTGACGATCATGTGGATGAGAGGCTCAGGGCAAGAGAAGTAAAGAGCATGAAATATGTGACGGGTGCCGCCATTGTGGGTAAAGCGGGAGATATCCTGTATTTCGGGCAGACACCCATGTTTTCCTTTCTGCTGGGCAAGGCGTATATGGTAAGTTATAAGCCGTCTGTTTATCATGATATTGGGGAAATCCTGTTTTCGGGGGATTTATACAGATTCGTTAGAAAACGTCCAGGTATGTATATCGGTTCTACAAAGGGGAATGAACTTTACCGGCTATTGTACGGATTGGTGGAAAGCATGTTAGAGGATGCCACAGAAAAGACGATTTCCGTATGGCTGCGGGCAGAGAATGTGGTGGAGATTGTCTGTGAGAGTTATCAGATAGCCAATAATAGCAGCTATACCAGAGATATGGGGATTGCCAGCGCGTTGGGAGAGTTTTTCGAGTATCAGAATGAAAGACAGTTTATCCGAACAGAGGAGGGCATTATTGCCGCAGAGAACCATAATCACACGGTTGCTGCGGGAACGAGAATTGTCTGGAAACCGGATTGTACGGTGTTTGCTGCCAAAGAATTGGATTATTTTTTAATTATGGGCAGAATGATTGAGCTGGCGGCGCTGAACCCGTATATTATATACCTGGCGAATGAGGAGAATGGGTGCAAAGTCCGGGTTCCATCCGGTATTGGGTATTTTTTGAAAAGGGATTACTCGCTGTTTGGGGGCGGGAGTATTCTGAATGTGAATATAGTGGGAAATCAGTTTACGGGAGAAGTTGTCCTGTCGTTTTCCTCAATCAAGGGGACATAAGGAAAAGTTATGTGAACAGCCAGATAACACAGGAGGGAGGCGCGCATGTGGAGGGGCTTATGAAAGGGGTCCGAAGAACGTTGAAGCGGATATTGGAAGAATACGGGAATAAGCTGATGCCTGGCGACGTGCTGGAATATCTGAATTATGTGGTGCATTTACGGATTGAGAAGCCCAGATGGTGTGGAAGTACAAAAACAAGGCTAAAAAATCTGGAAGTAAAATTAGCGGTTGAGAAGCAGGTGGAGGAGCAGAAGTATGTGTTCTTATAACAGGATATTTCTCCTTTGAAATCAATCTATTTTAGCTTATTTTAAGGAAAGTGGGGAATGGTATAACAACATTGAGACAATTTTAAGACACTATTGCGTCAGCAACAACATTGACACACAATTTCAAAAGAATTATAATGATAAAGTCAGATTCTATGCATGAGGACATGATGGGAGGCCATAAATCTGATACAACTGAATAGGTGGGGACCGGCAATCATTTTTCGGAATGGTTGCTTTTTTGTTACCCGTAAATTGGAACTGGAGGTGAAAGGAAGTTGCATTCTGAAAAGAAACATACGCACTGGAAGAATATAAAAGAAATGGCGGAGGTGGAAGCAGCGGGAATGATGGCAGAGTTGCAGCAGGTACAGCGCAACCGCATGATAACTGTTATCCCGCAGATTGCGTTTTTTGCGTTTATGGCCGTGACTTGTACGGCCTGCCTGATTATGCCGGTATCGGCAGATGACATTTTTGATATTGCCAAAAGCGCGATGCAGAATGTCTACAAGGACGTTGCCGGCATTGCCACGGTGGCAGCCGTGGTATGTTCGGCTGTGTGCCTGTTTTTGATGAACTTTTCAAAATCAGGAAAGACCGTGGACGAATCGCGTGCATGGTTGAAACGTATTGTGGTCTGCTGGGCAGTGTTAATGACGCTTGGAGCTATCGTAACCTACATGGAGAAGATCATACCAAAGAGTGAGTTTAACGGTTAACAAATCCTAAAAAATATGCCGGCGCTTCCCCGGCAGAAAGGAGGGGTATTTGAAAAGAAAGTCAGTAGGGCTGAGAACATACCATAAAGTATGGGCTGGCTGATACAAATGCTTCTTGAAGCGGTCAGAGAGCAGTGTTCGCAGTTTATCATTGACATGATGGAGATTGTAAATCAGGTTTTTACCGAGCTGTTATCCTGTGATCTGGATTTATTTGAGGAACTGTTCAGTGTGGTAAAGGATTTATACAGGGAGGCAATCGTTCCTTTGGCGATTGCTATTTTACTGCTTATTTTTATCTGGCAGCTTTTAAAGGGCATGTTTGGAAAATACTTAAATTCGGAAGATCCGATGGAACTTGTAATACGAAGCTGTATCTGCCTTTTTATGGTGGCAGGAGCGAAACGGATTGTGAATTACGTCCTTGATGTGGCGGGGACGCCATATGACTGGGTGACCGGTACCCATATCACGGTTGTATCTTTCGCCGATTTTACTTCTGCAGCTGAAGCCGTTACATCAGGACTTGGAATTGACTCATTGAATATCCAGCTGCTGATGGTAATTATTCAGTTTTTGGTTGCCTGGAATTATTTAAAACTTCTGTTCATTATGGCGGAACGGTACGTCCTTCTCGGCGTGTTTTCATACACGGCTCCTCTTGCCTTTGCGACAGGAGGATCGAAAGCCACAAACAATATCCTGTCCTCCTGGTCTAAAATGTTTGGCGGGCAGGTGGTGCTCATTATATTGGATGCATGGTGCCTGAAAGTCTATTTAAGCGGCTATGGAAATATGATGGCAAGTGGTTATGGGTTCACAAAATTTTTTGCGGCAACCCTGTGTCTGGTCGGATTTGGCAAGATTGTGTTTAAACTGGACTCGTATATGGCGTCGCTGGGCGTTAATCTGGGGCGGACAAGCCCTGGTATGGGAGGCCTTGGTGTTATGATGATGCTGGGACGTGTCTTTTCCCAGTTTGGAGGTTCTGCCGGAGGGCATGGATCACCGTCAGGAGGCAGGAAAGGTCCGGCTGCAGGAGCCAGTAAAATGGCTTCTGGCATGGGTAGCCCGATACCGATGGGAAATCCGGGTTTTAGCGGGGCAGGTGGGAAAACGTCAAGTGGCGAAGATTCGGCGGCGATGGCGGGAAATGGTTCCGATATGGGAGTGCCATTGTCAGGGCAGAAAACTGGTGCTTTCCAGGATAAGCCGAATGGAATGCCAAAGGATTCTTATGCGCCGGATAATAAAACATTTGGTGCGGACATGGGTGTACCTTCTTACCAGGATAATCCGTCTGCAAAGAATAATGATTTTGCAGATGGCGGAAAGGCTGCTGATAACATGGGATTTGAAACACCTATTTCGGACGGCTATGATGAAGGTCCGTTTACCGGTGATATGGACTCTGGCATGGTGAATTCTGATATGGGATACGGCGAGAATGGGGCAGTTCCGGCTGATACCTTTGATGGAGCGGTTGAGACCGGAGGAAATGCAGTAGAAGCCGGCCCGTTTGATTATGATGATGCATTTGACGCCGCCGATATGGGTGGGGCGTTTTCAGATCAAAGCAGCATAGATGCCAATACTCCTGATGGTTCAGGCATCAGCGGAGGACTGGACACCGGCATTGCAGACAATATGGGTATTGGCTCCGGAGACAGCGTAGACACCGGTATGGCAGAAAGTCTGGGCACCATGAACGCAGGTGGTGTGTCCTTTGATGATGGAAATGCTCCTGGTGCTGGGATTTCCTTTGATTCCGGTTACCAAAGCGCTGATACGGAAGATGGCACAGATGGATTTACGCAAGATGGTTCTGCAATATCAGGCAGCCAGGAAAGCGGTATTTTGCAGATGGCAGATGCACAGGGCATATCAGGGAATGAAAACGGTATGAATGCCGGATTGTCCGGCATTGAGTCAGGTGCAGGCAGGAGTGTGATGACAACAGAAGCTAGAAGCAGTGTCGTTTCCCAGACAGGAGTTGCAGGTTCTTTAGAGCCGGGAAGCGGTGACGGAGGCATCCAGGCGGCTGGCGGCGGTCAGGGTGTTCCAGGTCAGCCGGCCGGTGTGACTATGTCACAGAATTATCAGCAGCTTGAACGTGATGGCGTGAAGTATGCCAGGTTTGCGGCTGATGGATATGAGAAACCCAGCACGCCCCACCGGGTTGTAGAAGCAGATGGAAAGCGGTTCTATGAGGTGAAACTGGAACCGGTTCAGGCCGGAATCAAGGCTACCCTGCAAAAAGATGGTAAAGTCCATTACGAGAAAACCTATAAGGAAGTCCTACCGGAAGTGCCTAAGAAGAAACAAAAGGCAGTTCCCAAAAAAGAGAATGCTTCAGGAAACAGGACAAAAGGGAAGAACAACCCTAAGAAAAACAGGGGGAGGTGGGAAGCATAGGAGGAGATGGAGTGGATTCTGATTTCCCTGACCAGGCGGCTGAAAAAGCTTCCCAGGCAGCGAAGGCGGCTAACCATGTGTACCAGACGGCTCATTCCGTCCAGGCGGCCCATGCGGCGATTGGCGCGGCCGGGAGCGGCGGAGCTTCTGCGGGAGCAACTGTGGGAGCCGCCGCGGGAGGACCGCTGGGGGCAGTGATTGCAGCTGTTCTTACCAGTAAGACATTCTGGAAATTTATAGGCTCTCTGCTTGTTATCATCTTTCTCATCATGTACATTGTGGCAAACTTATTATCTCTGGTGTTGTCCTATATTGGTTTTAGCAGCCCGGATGATTATGTGAGCCAGGCAAGACAGGCGGAATTTCTGAATTTACAGACACGCATCGAGACGATTCTATCACAGACGGAGGCAAAAAACGAGGTGTTGTCATTGATTGAGGGAAAGCGGGATGAAATTCTGGAGGAGATAGAAGATGACTTTGATGGTTCAGGCTGTGATGAATATGAAATTATCAGGGATGAGTATGAGACAGTTTTGGTTCCTCAGTTAAGCCGGTATCTGGCAGTTCTATTCGAGGAGAAGTGGACTGGTTCCCAGATCAGGAGCTTTGGCGGTTACGGAGGGGAGGATTCCTTTTCAACGGATTTGACCAGTGAATACGATGAGTATTTTGAACTGGCGGCTGCTACTTATGATGTTTCCGTCTCTCTTTTAAAAGCAATGGCAAAAACAGAATCTGATTTTGATCCTAATGCAGTGTCACATGCAGGGGCGATTGGCATTATGCAGCTAATGCCGGCGACTGCAAGAGAATTGGGTGTTACGAATCTCTATGACCCTCAGCAGAACATTATGGGGGGAGCAAAGTATATTGCTGCACAAATCAGGGCATTTTCAGCTTATCCAAATGGTCTTGAGCTTGCCATAGCAGCTTATAACGCAGGCGGAAAGGCGGTGCGGGACGCAGGATACCGGATTCCACAAAACGGGGAAACACCGGCTTATGTAGCAAAGGTCATGGCGCTGTTAGGAGGAGGCGAGATACCGGATAGTGGAATCGAGGCAGTCTCTTCTGACAGCGTTTCCCTTAACATGATGAAAACAACGATTAATTCCGAGCTGGATACATTTTTTGGCTGGAATTTGACGAGAATCAGGAAAGTGACCATTTCAGAGGGAGAGGGGGAGGAGAAAACAGAAACAACCACCACCATCGCACAGTATTCTATTTTGTTGAAGCTGAACTATGAACTGACGGAAACCAGTACAGGATATGAGTACCGCTATGTGACAAGCCGCTCTCTTTTTAACCTGGTGATCAAACTATTGCAGGCGATTCAGGAGGGGGCGCGCGCCATGAAGGATATCCTGTTTCAAATGTTCAGCTGGAAGGAATTTATAACAGGCGTGGGAGCTTCCGAAGATGGAATTTGGAGCGATATTGATACTGCAGGCGATACCATTACGTATGAAACGGTTTCCGGCTGTGTGAAGGAAGTCGTATATTTTAATCAGGGAGAGGAACCGTGGAGAAGTATGAAGTATGGCACCAGCACCATTGGCAGCGCCGGCTGCGGTCCGACTGCGATGGCAATTGTAATATCTACCTTAACCGGGGAGACGGTAACGCCTAAAATGACGGCGGATTATTCCATTGAACATGGAGAATACGTTTCCGGGCAGGGAACCAGCCATTCATTTCCAGCCAATGCCGCCCGTCATTGGGGGCTGTCGGTAAAGCGTGTCGGGAAGAACCGGATGTCGGAGGTAGTTCAATCATTAAAGCAGGGGAAGCTGGTTGTGGTAATCTGCGCCCCCAATACAATATCGGGAAGCAGCGGACACTATATTGTACTCACGGGAGTAGATGCACAGGGATACATAACGATTGCTGATCCGGGAAGCCGGAGCAGAACGGGGAAGGTTTACAGCGTTGATACCATTCAATCGTATGGCAGAAATCTGGAAGATGGCGCTTTCTGGATTATTGGAAAATAGAGGAGGGAAGTTGTGATAAAGTGCAGAAGCATACGCATGGTTTCAATCCTGTTAGCTGTTTTTCTTCTCTCAGAGCCTGTTTATGGCAAAGCGGTTTCTGTGGAAAATCAGGATATTCCGGTAATTGTGGAATGGCAGGATGGGCATGGCGTTGGCGAGAATGGAAGAATGATTTATGATGGCTGGGCCTTTGATCCGGAAAACGGCAGCTATGTAAAATTTGAGGATGGCAGTGTAGTGGTGAAAGCAGACCGTATTTTGGAGACAGATGACTATGGGGCGTATTTTACGGATACGGAAGCTGTGGCCGGAACCCTGGCGGTTCGAGGGGAAATTATCAAATACTTTTCAGGCAGTATCCAGGTTGTAGTTGAAAATGTGGATACGCATATGGAAAAGACCTGCTGTCTGACCCGCAATAATGAGTACCGTTATAATCTTCCGGTGCCCAAGGGGCGCTATCAGGTCAAGGAAGCTGAGGCTATATGGAACAAAACACATTATAAGGTCAGTATGGGGACGGATGTTCTGGAAATAAAGGATGATAACACCTATCTGGTAGAAATACAGGTTTTGCCGGAAGGCGGTAAGCTGGCTGATGACGCGGCATGGGACTCGGTAAAAGAAAGCGGCACTGAAACAGGGAGAGCCGAACCGTTTCCCATTGATGTTCATGAAAGCAGCTATGACAAAAGGAAAGAAATAACATCAACGCACTGGCCGGAGATTTACCTGCTGATTGTAATTTTTATAGCGGTATATGGATTGTATCGTTACTGGACGAAGCGCAGACGATGAAGGAGAGGAAAGAGGTGATTAGGTAAGGTGTCAGAACCAAAGGATCAAATTGATTTATATTTTATACCGCCTAATTTTGCGGAAGAGGGTACCGTGTTGTCAGGGAGATTACGAACCAGGAATGCAGTCGAAACAGCAATCCTGGTATTTTTTATGTTAAAGCCGCTGACAATGCTGGATACTACTTTGAAGATTAAGATATATATCGGTGTGGCTGTCATTCTTCCGGTTATGATTGTTTCCCTGATTGGAATACAGGGAGAGAGTCTGACTGCGTTTTTAATGAGTTTTTTCCGATATATCAGGCAGTGCCGGTTGCTGGCTCCCCCGGATACCGGATACCGGCTGGAACGGAACCGGCGGCTGAAAAAACTTGCCAGAGACAGAGAACGCAGGGAGAGGAGGCAGAGGAAGGAAGATGGCGGAAAAAAGCATGACAGAGCGGAAGCGGAGTCCGGCAAGCCAGTTAAGAACGATAAAAAAGGCATATTCAAGAGAAAGAAGAACGAAAAAACTTGGCAGAACTGAAGCTAGGCTGGAAGAAAAGAAGGAAAGAAAAGAGAAGCGAAGCTGCAAGCCTTTCCGCCCGGAGGGACCGGTTGATGTGGGGCCGGTCCCCAGGACTTTAGCTGCCGGCTGTATTCCCATAACAGGCATTACAGATGGAATCATTCATACAAGTGATGGAAGGCACGTCAAGATTGTGGAGGTAATGCCGGTCAACTTTTTGCTTAGAAGCCCGATTGAACAGCGGAATATCATCTATTCTTTTATCGGTTACTTGAAGATTGCGCCTGTGAAGATTCAGATAAAAGTGCTGTCAAAAAAGGCGGATATTTCAGGCTTTCTTGAAAATATCCGCAAGGATAAAGAGAAAGAAACAGATGAGCGGTGCCGTCTTTTGCAGGAAGATTACGCATCACTGATTCGATCTGTCGGCTCCCGTGAGGCAATTTCCCGCAGGTTTTTTCTGATTTTTGAATATGAGACCTATCGGAGCAGCCGCAATCAAAATGAAAATGATATTGTGGCGGTCTTAAATACTGCGGTGCAGACTGCTAAAAAGTATTTGTCACAATGCGGCAATGAGGTGATTATCCCGGAGCATGATACGCAGGCCTGTGTGGAAGTGCTTTACCATATCTTGAACCGGAGAACCAGTACGATGAAGACGCTGAACCAGCATATGAATGAGGTGGTTGCGTGGTATATTAGGGAGAACGGGGAAGAAAGTGTAGAGAATATGCCAATTACAGAATTCTTTGCCCCGGAATCCATTGATTTTAAGCACGGGAACTATATTGTCATGGACGGGGTATATCATACATATCTGTTTATTCCCTCCGCCGGTTACCGGAGCCTTGTCCCGGCTGGCTGGCTGTCGCTTTTGGTAAATGCCGGTGAGGGGATTGATATTGATGTTTTTCTGAATAAACAGGATAAGGCCAAAAGTGTGGAGCGGATTGGACGCAGAATTCGCCTGAACAGTTCAAAAATTAAGGAGGTGTCTGATACCAACAGTGATTACGATGATTTGGCAGAGTCCATCCAGGCGGGGTATTACCTTAAAAATGGGCTGGGCAGCAGTGAGGATCTATACTATATGAGTATCCTGATAACTGTGACGGGTTATAGTGCGGACGAGGTTGAGTGGCGGGCAAAGGAGATGAAAAAGCTCCTGAATTCCCAGGATATTGATACCATGTCATGCCTGTTTAAGGAAGAAAGTGCGTTTCAGTCTACCCTGCCGTTGCTAAATTTGGATAAAAATTTGTATCAGAGATCGAAGCGGAATCTGCTGACCAGCGGTGTGGCGAGCTGTTATCCATTTACAAGCTATGAAATGTCAGACAGGGACGGAATCCTGATGGGAGTCAACAAAGCAAACAGCTCTCTGGTGATTGTGGACATTTTTAATTCAGAGATATACAAAAATGCCAATATGGCAATCATGGGCACCACCGGCGCGGGAAAAACCTTCACCCTTCAGCTTATGGCATTGCGTATGAGGCGGAAGGGAATACAGGTATTTATTGTCGCACCGGATAAGGGACATGAATTTGCGCGTGCCTGTGAGAATATCGGAGGTTCCTTTATCCAGATTTCACCGGCTTCCTCTAACTGTATCAATGTGATGGAGATTAGGAAAACGGATAAGGCGGCCAGTGATATTTTAGACGGGCCGATGATCCAGCATTCGGAACTTGCCTCCAAAATCCAGGACCTGCATATCTTTTTTTCTCTGCTGATCCCGGATATGAGCCACGAGGAGAAGCAGCTTTTGGATGAGGCTTTGATTATCACCTACAACAGAAAAGGGATTACCCATGAAAACCAGAGCCTGGTTGATCTGGAGAAGCCGGGGTGCTATAAAACCATGCCTATTCTTGGGGACGTATATGAGGTGCTGATGGAGAAAGCGGAGACAAAGCGGCTGGCCAATATTTTAAACCGTATGGTGCATGGCTCCGCATCCAGCTTCAATCAGCAGACCAATGTGGATTTATCCAACAAATATGTGGTTCTGGATATCTCAGAGCTTTCCGGGGACCTTCTGACTGTCGGCATGTTCGTGGCCCTTGACTTTGTCTGGTCTAAAGCAAAGGAGGACCGGACGGTTGAGAAGGCCATCTTTATTGACGAGGTATGGAAATTGATTGGGGCGGCGTCCAATGAGATGGCAGCGGAATATGTATTGGAGATTTTTAAAATAATCAGGGGATACGGCGGCTCCGGCGTATGTGCGACTCAGGATTTGACGGATTTCTTTGCATTGAAAGACGGGAAATATGGCAGGGGCATCATTAACAATGCAAAGACAAAAATTATTTTAAATATGGAAAACAATGAGGCGGAGCAGATTAAAGAGGTTCTGCATCTGTCGGAGGCAGAGATGATGTCTATTGTGCGGTTTGAGCGTGGAAACGGCATGATTTCAACGAATAACAATAACCTGACGGTTGAATTTCGGGCAAGCCAGCTGGAGAAGGATTTAATCACTACGGACCGGAAGGATTTAAAGGAACTGCGTCAGAGGCTGGAACGTTATGGAAAGGGGGCGTTGGGAAAACGGTTTGATTGAGTATAGATGGCGTAAATAATACGCATAAGCATAATAATAATGCTCTGTTTCAGGAGTATTGCGTCATGAAAACGTCATTGTTTTTTGTGCGTCATTATGACGTAATGGACCAGTATATAACAGGAGGGCAGGATGGTGGAAGGTACTTTGCAGGAAAGGGAAGTTTTTGAGTTAATAAAGAAATATAATGTACTTTTTAAATCACAGGTATATGCGTATTTTGGACAGGAGCGTGCGGTGGGAAGGGCGTTTAAACGTTTGGAAAAAGATAACCGCATCGGGAGTAGCCCGGTTACTCAGATGGTATATCTGAATGAAAATTCTTATGCAGCCAGAGACGAGGGAACGCTGCAGGCATTCTGGGTGTTAATCAGCCTGATGAAAAAGAGAACCATTACAGAGCATTTTCTGGCGGACCAGGAGGAATATCCGGTCCGCATTATTTTTATCAGTGAAGATGATTTGTTTGATATTCTGTATGTCGGCTTGAATGATGTAAAGCTGGTGAACAGTGTATTCCAGAGAAAGTGCAGGGGGACGGGCAATCACATTGTTGCAGTTTCGGACCTGGAGGTAATTGAGAAGCTGGATTTACCGGCAATCGGATATTGTTTGGTGAAAGGAGATGGTGAAATCGAATATTACACAAAATCATGAGAAGGGTGACGCCTTCTCCAAAATAGGACAGCAGCTGGATGATGTGCAGAAGACGGCGGGGAAGCTGGATTTATCAGTGGCAGAGGCCAGAACACTTTTGTCGGCCCGCACAAAGCAGTATATTAACAGCCAATATGAGAATTTTAATGATCTGATTTTAGAGGCAGCCAGACAGTCGGAACGGCTGACAGAAAAAATGCGCCGGCTGGTGCTGGAAGTGACTTTTGATACGAGGAAATACGAAGCGTATAAAGAGGATTTAATAGGGATTCACGGAATAGAAGTGGCGTATCAGAAAGGGATTATGACGATTTCGCTTCCGTTTCTGGTGCCTCACAGGAAAAGTGATTATACGGATTATATCTATAAACCGCTGTACATGGCTTTAAAACACTGGTGTATGAAACGGGAGGACAGTGCCAAGGAGGTTCCGCAGTATGAGTGCTGCACGGTCTGTTTTCTGCATGTATATAATGCAGAACTGCCGCTTTCACGGGTACGGGATCATGACAATCTGGAGGAAAAACATATCCTGGATGTGGTGGGAACGTTCTTTTTAAAGACAGATAATGGACTTTATCTGAACAGCTATCATACTACGTCATTAGGGGAGGAGGACCGCACCTATCTGGTCATCATGGAGAATGAAAAATTCCCTGGATGGCTGTGGGAGAATATGCAGGATAAGCCTGTTTGCCCCGGGTGACAGGTATCGAAAATAAAGCAGCATTTTTTGCCGGATTTTCGATAGGGTACGGTTTGGAGAAAATATGCTGGATATCAGGGAACGGGAGGTGAAAATGATATGAAAATCTACCCTGGGATGGAGTCAGCAGGGTATGGTTTTAGTATTATACGGAATAAAAAGGCAGGTAAGTGAGGTGGTGAATATGGAGCAGGAGAGTAAGGCTGTTCGTTTGCTGATGCTGATTGGAGTGAGCGGCGAGCTGCCGGCAGATTGGGCGGCATATGCCGTTGGATCGTGTTCCTATAGTGCCGCTTTGATTACGCGGTTAAAGCAAAACGGTTATATTAGTCTCCGCTGTAAAGACGGGTTAAAAGGGTATGTGCTTAAAGCAAAGGCAAAAAGAAAGCTGCTGGAGCTGTATCCGGATAATTTCACCACTTTCCTCAGTGGTTCTGTAGAGACAAACCATATTAAAAGCGAACCGGATAAACGGCTGAGGCTGCACCGGATGAGCATGGTGTGGGTTTATCTGTCTGTCGCCGGCGTTTCAATTTATCAAAGCGATAAACCGGACTTTTTCTCCCCTGCCTTCCATCTCCCTCCGTCAGAGGACGGACAGGAGACGGTTTGGACCGATATGGGGGGATATTATGGTACTTTGGAGTTTAAGGGCGGCATGGCAAAAGAAATTGGTGGCTCCAGAGCCTGTGGAGTGCTTTTGTCTCCAGGTATGCCACTGATTGTATACAATACCATGGAGAGCCTGATGAAATGGGCAAAGAAAACAGAGAGAACGATGCGAAGCCGTATGGAGGCAGTTTTCCGGGGAAAAGGATACCGTGGTCCAGCCAGAGCGGTGATGTTTGGGAACCGGATGGATATGCTTGAAAGGCTTTTGGAAAGCGATGGGGGACTTAAGGGGAATCTGTTTATGCTTGACGATATTTATGAGGCAATTTATTTTATTCCGTTTGTGAAAGAGGCAGAGATACAGGTACGGCTATTGATGAATCCGGTGGAAGACAGAAGATTGAGGAAATTTTTGTGCAGCGTGCTGTGCAGAGTAAATGAAGCGGATGGCGCATTGGACAGCGGAGAAGATCGTAATGGGAATCCGGTATATTTTTGCTATGATATGGAATTGTGGAGGTTAAAGAGAATCAGAGGGAAGCTGGACCGGGACGGGCGGGGAACCATATACTGTTTTGATTACCAGGAGGAGGCGATAAGAAACTATATAGGCAGTGAAGCTGTCATAAAGGGGATTGTGACAGAAAAGGCTCTCCGGTATCTGGAAGGAAAATAGAATAATATGGAAATCTTTTTAGAATTAGTTTATACTATTTTCGTGGACTGTAAGTAACTGAAAAAATAAAGAATGAATTTATCTTATATGCATTATGTGAAAATCGAAGTGGAGGGGTGTGTGGTGAGAGGTGATAAAGAGCAGAAATGCCTGAATTTGATAAAAGAAAAAATTTTTACAAATGGTGGTCAACCAATACTTCACCCTTTTACAGGGAAAACATATATTGAAGTTGATGATGGTGAGTTTGCGAAGGAGCAAATATGGTTCATTAACAGTACATGCCATGTGAATTATTTTGGGTTGTCAGAAGAAAATAGAAGCGAAATAGAACAGATATTACGTAATGCTAAATCTAATGTAAAAAAAAGTGAATTTCCGGATTTTATATTTGCTAATGGTTTTATAGAACATTTTCAAGTATCGTCATCGAAAGTAAACCGTAAAGGTGCAGAACATGTAAAGAAAATGAGTCAATTTGTTTCTAAAGTAAATGAGGAAACAGAAATATTAAAACAAAAATGGAATGAGTTGCCAAGTTGTGATGAAGTCCGTTCCAATCAATGGGGAATGGATAATCCTGAACATAGCCACGGTTTTCTTGTTAAATCATTTGAAAATAACTGGAAAAAACATATAAATAGTCTGGAGAAATATCTTGGTAAAAAGGATATAGGAATATTTATGATAGAATATTCGGACTTTGCACTTAGAATGGAAGAAAACGTATATAAAGACTGGATTGATGGAATGTCACAAGGAGATATGAGAAAACAAGAAAAAATACATGGTTACCGATTAACAAGAGATAAAGTTTTGCTCGATTTTGTTTTTCAATATAAAGAAAGAATCAAGTATGTTATTTTCGTATATGGTGATGATTTTGAAATAATAAGGTTAAAAAACATTCCATACTTGCTTAAACTAATTCCATGGGATTATGAAATTTATCCAGTAACAGTTAAAAATGTATCATCATTATACAACATTAGTATTCCTGAGAATTTATCGGGGAGTAAATAAATATAGAAAAAGTAGTTTTTTTACATTTTGAGCGGTTGGTCGATGCCAGCCGTTTTTTCATGCAAAAAGTGAGGGAGGCTATTATGGACAGTGATTTCACAACCGGTAATAAAACCGTGGACCGGATGAGCCGAATCAATATCACAGGTAATATCATACCAGCGGCCTGGTATAAGACCATACGCAAATCAACCGGAAAACCATATTTAAACGCAATCGTAATCCTCTCTGATATTGTGTACTGGTACCGGGCGGCAGAGATTAGGGATGAAGGGAGCGGACAGCTCATAGGCTTTCGGAAACGCTTCCATTCAGATTTATTGCAGAGAAGCTACCAGCAACTGGCGGATCAGTTTGGTATTTCCAAGAGGGATGCCAACAATGCTATTGTGGAACTGGAAAAACTGGGGGTGATTAAGCGGGTATTTCGGACACTGTGTATTAACGGGCAGCAGGTGCCGAATGTCCTGTTCCTCGATTTGGATGTGGACATACTTCTTGCATTGACTTACCCGGCAGAGGAAGCAGCAGGTGAAGAAATGGCAGAGGAAAAGTCCGGGGGATATCCCACTCAAATAAGTGATACCCCTGGCGTCTGTGCGGTATCTCACCAGAATGAGAGGGGTGTCCCACCGGTATTTGTGGGAGGTGTCACTGAAATAAGTGGGAGGGTACCACCAGAAAGAGGAGGACCTCCAGCTGAAAACAGTGGGACAAATACAGAGATTACTTCAGTAGACTACAACAAAGATTATCCCATCTTATCATATCAGGAGGTTGAAGCGCGGTTTAAGAAGCAGATTGAGTATGAAATATTAAAGCATGATTACCCGGACGATGACCGTCTGGATGAAATGGTGCGGATTGCAGTCGATGTCCTGACAACGGAGGCAGAGACCGTCCGGGTCAACAAGGAGAACCGGAAAGCGGAACAGGTAAAGGCGCAACTTTGTAAACTGAACCTGTTCCACATGCAGTATGTGTTAAGCTCCTTGGGACAGAATGACAAGAAAGCCCATAATATCCGGGCAGTAATCATCACAAGTCTGTATAATGCGGTCAATACCCTGGGCAATTATTATGGGAACCTGGTTCAATATCATGCTGCAAACCGTGAAGGAAAGGGAGGTGAGCAGACAGCCAATGTGGGATAAAATAAAACAGATGGACAGGAAAACAGGGAAGCGGATTCTGTTTGGCCTGTCTTTTTTTGTAATGGCTTTTTATGTGGGAGGCTTGTTCACGCAGATATTCAAAGATGCAGGCTCCCTTCGGTTTCAGCCATTCGTCTGCCTGTATTATGGCATTTTTACCGTGACAGGGCTAAAGAATACGGTTTTTTCCCTGTTTCTCTTCCTGTTGATTGGAGGAGTCATTATCTATCGGGGAAATGCCGCAGAAAATCAGATGGATGAGGAGCGTAATTTTGAATATTCCAGGAAAGGAACGTATGGAACGGCAGGCTATATGACGAAAGCGGAGCGGACAAAGGTGCTGGCCGTTGACAGAGACATAAAGGAGGTGGACGGAATCCTTTTAGGACAGGATATTCATGATGACCAGATTATCAGCCTGCCAAAAGATTCCATGCTCAACCGCAATTTTGCCGTGTGCGGCTCCCAGGGAAGTATGAAGTCCAGGGCAATCTCAAGGAATATGATTTTCCAGTGTGTGAAACGCGGGGAAAGCATGTTCGTGACAGATCCTAAATCCGAGCTCTACGAGGATATGGTCGTTTATCTAAAGGAACATGGCTATATTGTGAAACAATGGAATTTAATTAACCTTGAAAATTCAGACGCATGGGATTGCCTGGCAGAAATTGATGACGGCGGGCTGATTGATATTTTTGTTGATGTGGTAATCAGGAATACAACCGATAAATTTGACCATTTCTATGATAACACAGAGATGGATTTATTGAAAGCGCTCTGTCTGTATGTCTACCGGGAGTACAATGACGGGGACAGAACCTTCCCGGAGGCGTATAAGCTGCTGATAAACCAGAGTCTGGAAGCGCTGGACGCTATTTTTGACGGGCTTTCAGAAACGCATCCGGCCAAGGGACCGTACCGGCTTTTTTCTAAGGCTGAAAAGGTGAAAGGGAATGCTATCCTGGGGCTGGGAACCAGGCTCCAAATCATGCAGAATAAGCTGGTGCAGGAGATTACAAGCCACAAGGATATTGATTTGACGCTGCCAGGACAGAAAAAATGTGCTTATTTCTGCATTACATCCGATCAGGACTCCACATACGATGTTCTGGCCACGTTGTTTGTTTCTTTTTTATGTATTAAACTGGTGCGGTTTGCGGACCAGCAGCCAGATCGTAAACTGCCTGTTCCGGTATACTTTATTCTGGATGAATTTCCGAATATAGGAGTTGTCCCGGATTTTAAGAAAAAACTGGCTACAGCAAGGAGCAGGCAGATTGGAATGTGTATTTTGTATCAAAATATTCCACAGCTTCAAAACCGCTATCCTGACGGACAGTGGGAGGAGATTTTGGGAGGGTGTGACACCTCATTATTTCTGGGCTGCAATGATATGACAACGGCAACCTATTTCAGTGACCGTTCGGGAGAGATTACAGTTGGGGTATCGTCCATCCGCAAAAGTTACCAGACCATGAGGATGACGGACTATGTTCCGGACTATTCGGAATCTGCCTCCGTGGGAAAAAGAATGTTGCTACTTCCTGATGAGGTGCTGCGGTTTCCTCTTGACCAGGCATTGCTGATTATCCGGGGGCAAAAGGTGCTTCGGGTTAAAAAAATTGATTATACCAGGCACCCGGAGGCCAAATACCTGAAACCGGAAAAGACAGGGGTACATGTGCCGGAATGGTGGGAGCAGGCGGAGAAAAACGCAAAAGAGCGGGAGCAGGCGGAGGATAGCAGGCGGAAACCCCAGTCTTCTGCCTGGGGTGAAGGGAAGGAGGACGCAGAGGAAGAACCGCTACAGTTACATACTGTTTTTCATGACAGGGGAGAAGGAAAGAAGAACGGCAATGATCCGAAAGACCAGGAGGGAGGACGTGGCCGGATAGAGAAGGTGGAGGATTTGTTTCAATAATTTAAGGAGGAGCTATGCAGGGGATGATGATTTTTGAGAGTCCTATTATATGTTTGGGATTTGCAAATATTATGAAGGCAGAGTTTGACGTGGATATTGATTACACGGACAGGGCGGCGGTACTGCGCGCGGCTCAGGCCTTGGTTCCCTATGAGGGAGTAGAAGGATTTTTGATGTTTACCGGTTGGGACAAGGATAATCCGGAATACTGTAGTGAGGAATACTTGGTGGAGAACCGGATCTGCCGCTGGCTGGATGGAAAATTTGTTTATTTTAGCAGACTGTTGTGGGAGAAGAATAAGTTCTAATATTGAATTGTCAAAAAGCTAAAATATATTTCGTGGAAAAAAGATGGTTGTTGTGGTAAAATAAAGTATTATGAAGTGACGCAAATTATTGGAAGAACGGGGGATGTATTTGTGAGTAGACCTATTATTTTAGATTATGTTACACCAAGAACGGGTGACATGAACAAAGTGTTTGTATACGATTATGTAAGAGATATGAATGTTTTGGCAAGCAATCAAGATTTGGAATTCATAGGGTGCGGTGAAGCTGATTGTTTGGCGCAGACAGAAACCCGTGTGGCGAGAGAAAGTGATGATGATGAGTATAGGGCATGTGAACTGGAAACAAAGACGGAAGTTACTCGTGAACGCGATGAAGAGGAGATTAGTTTTACAGAGTTAACTACAAAAACTGCAGAGAGTAGGGAACGTGACGATGAAGACGTTTTTTCTTTATTAGAACTTATATCAAAGACATTTGCAGACAGAGAAAGAGATGATGAAGATGATTATTATCTTGACTAATAAGGCTGATGTAACATCTGATTTTGTTGTACGAGAATTGAGAAATCAACGGTTAGAATATTATCGTTTGAATACAGAAGATATTCCACAGAAGATAGACGTCATATTTTCTATAGAAGATGATAAATTTGTATTAGTTGACAAAATAAAAAATATTCAAATTGATCTTAGTCAAATTTCGGCCGTTTATTTTAGACGAGCACAGGTAGCTGGGTTGAAATACTTAGATGAAATTAGTGAACAGGAGAGAGAATATTTACGTGGGGAACTTGCTTATTTATTAGAAGGAATCTATAAAATATTAGAAAACCGTTGTTGGTTAAATAATATATATAAAATTAGAGAAGCAGAAAATAAAATTTATCAATTGCAAATGGCGAGAGAATTGGGATTTATAATTCCTACATCACTAATTACCAATATTCCAGAAACAGTTATCAGCATGGTAAATAGATATAATAAAGATTGCATTATCAAACCAATAAAATCAGGAAATGTTGATATTAAAACATCCTCAAAGATAATTTTCACATCTCAAATTGAAAAAGATTTTTATGAAGATAAAACAAGAATTGCAGATTTTCCAGTATATTTACAAGAAAATATACATAAGCGGTATGATTTGAGATGTATTGTAATCGGAAAACAAGTATATTGTGCGCAAATTGAATCACAGGAGTATGAAGATTCAAAAATTGACTGGAGAAGAGGTAAGAGTTTTTTAAAACATATTAAACATGAGTTGCCAAATGCAATAAAAGAAAAATGTATTGAGATGACTAAAAAGTTGGGGTTAAAGTATTCGGCCATAGACTTAATACTGGACAATACTGGAAAATACATATTTTTAGAATGTAATCCTAATGGGCAATGGGCTTGGTTAGAAATACGTTTAGGATTTCCTATCAGTAAGGAAATTGTAAATTTGCTAAGCGAAGGGAGTCGCTGATGGGTGTGGTAAAAACGTTGAAAAGTATAAGAGAATTTTTTTGGCCATTATTAGATCCCTTAGATGAAGTTAGCATACGTCAAATAACTATTGAAGACTGTAAATTTAATGATGATGAAATTGATATGGAACTAAAATATTTGGAAGATAATAAAAGAAGTGAAGAAGATCGAAAAAAAGAGGTAGAATCTAAAGCAACAATATTCATAGGAACGTTTGCTGTTGCTACTACAGTGTTAATTAATATGGCTAAGGAATTCATCTTTAGTCCTATTCTGCAAACAGAATCTTTAAACTATGCAGTGGTCCTTTTAATCGCATTAACGATTATTTATTTATGCAGAGCAATTCAATATGCAATAAGGACACTAAAAAGACGAAATTATAATACATTAGGTTTTCCAGATTTTATGTTAACAGAAGCAATGGATAAAAAGAAGCAAATTCTGGTCATCCAATATAATGCTATTAAAAAAAACCAAAAAGAAATAAATATTAAGGTAGACTATATGACAATGGCGCAGGAGTATTTTCAACGAGCAGTTACGACTGTGCTATTACTTACAATTATGTTTTTAGGAGCATTTATAATGCAGAATAAATTCTTTTTGGATAATATTTTGAATATGATTCAAGAAATAGTAACAACTCAAACGGCAGTGGTTCTGGTTATAGGTATAGCATTAATATTCCTGGTTATTATTATATTCCTTTTTTGTAAGATTCACTCTTTGGAAAAACGAATAAATGGTGACAACAATTAGTAAAAACAAATTAAAATATTTATTTTACAATAATCTAAAAATGACCAGTCGAAAAATGAGACGGTATTGCGACTATATTGCGTCGCCAGGCTTATTGACATAGGATTCTGTCTATTCTATAATGATATCATGAAATTTATATACTTACATGCAGGAAGCAGCTTCTCATTTTGAGGCTGCTTTTTTGCGTTCCGGTGTTTAGAGCAGAGGGAAAATCTCTGATTCTATAAATAATTGAGGAAAGGATGGTTTGAGAGTGGCAAATCTAAAAGAGGAAGAGGTGAGAACATCGAAAGAGACAGCGAGGGAAGCGCTGCAGGCAGGTGCAATGGGGATACTAACGGTTGATACGGATGGACAGACCAGGCCCCTGCGCGAACAGGAGGATGTAAACTGGCATGAACTGACGAATGCGTTTCGTACCAGAAAGATTTTATCGGGTATGCTTGGCGGAATTGAAAAACTGGAGAGCGGATGGGTTGTGGCTGTCATCCAGTATAAGGGATACCGGGTCATTATCCCTATGGAGGAGATGATGATTAACCTGGAGGGAGACGGCAGGGAAAATGCGGATACGGTCAACCGTCAGACAAGGCTTGCCAACAATATGCTGGGCGCAGAGATTGACTTTATAGTGAGGGATATGGATCAGAAGACACGGAGTATTGTTGCTTCGAGAAAAGAGGCTATGGTAAGAAAACGTCAGCTCTTTTATTTTACAGAAGGCACAGATGGACACCCCATGGTGCGTCCGGGCAGGATTGTGGAGGCCAGGGTGATCGCGGTGGCTCCCAAAGCGGTCCGTCTGGAGGTTTTCGGTGTGGAGTGTTCCCTGAAAGCAAGGGATATGGCCTGGGAGTGGATGGTGGATGCTAATGACAAATTTGCCAACGGAGATATTGTTTTGGTAAAAGTTTTGAAAATGACAGCAGAATCACCGGAGAATATGCGGGTGGAGGTGAGCGCCAAGGAGGCGCAGCCTAATACAAATAGGGAAAATCTTATGCGCCTTCGCAGACAGGGTAAATATGTTGGAAAGATTACGGATGTCTATAAGGGGACTTATTTCATCCATCTGAATAACGGCGTTAACGCGGTAGCCCATTCCTGCAACACAGCCAGTCTGCCGGGACGCAAGGATGAGGTTGGCTTTGTTGTCACCAGGATCAATGATGAAACACAGGTGGCTGAGGGAATTATCACCAGAGTCATTAAAAGGAACATGTAATGGGATATGGCCGGTAACCGGCGTCAGGCAGCAGGCAGAAAAAAGCCTGCTTTTTTCATACCCCAAAATAGGTGCGAAGGAGCATCGGAAAAGGAGAATAAAATATGTCAGAAGTATTAAAAGGTACTACGAAATGGTTTGATGCAAAGAGGGGATTCGGCTTTATCACGGACGAGGACGGGATTGACTATTACGTCCATTTTTCTGAGATCCAGATGGATGGTTTTCGGAAGCTGAAGGCGGGGCAGAGTGTAACCTTTGAAGCGGATGAAGACGACAGCCACCGCAGCATTGCAAGAAATGTATCCCTGGAAGAATAGGCAGGGCTATCTTATGAGGCGGAAAACGATCAGGGCGGCGGGGATTATGGCCGCCTTTTTTCTTATGTCTACATTTCCTTCGTTTGGCAGTGAGATGGCAACGCCTTTCGATGCTGGCATTCCCGCAGCGGAAGAACACATCCATGAATTAGTGGAAGAAGTAGTAGAGCCAACATGTCTGTTAAGCGGAAGCAGGATTGTGACATGCCGGCTGTGTACGGATTACAGGGAGGAAGTTATCCTTCCTATGCTGGGACATAGCGACCAGGACGGCGATTTTTTATGCGACCGTTGCGGCACACTTTTGGAGCTGTTTCAAAGAGGGGAAAAGCAGATGGTCAAAACCGGTCTTCCGGACGAGTGGGGAGAAATGACATTTACCTGTATAGATGCGGATTATAAGGGCGGACAGTTATTTTTAGCGGACCGGGTCATTCCCTATTCCTTATGTTCCGGTTTTGGAAATGGGGAGAGTTATGATACCTCGGAAATTAGAAACTGGCTGAATCTGCAGTTTGCAGATGGGCTGTCTGTGGCAGAACAGATTCTCCCCATCAGGCTGGCCGAAGGGAATGACAGTATCAATGACCGTGTTTTCTGCCTTTCCCTTGCAGAGATCCGGAGCGAACCATACAAGCCCTATACCTTGCAGACCTGGACTCCGAATACGGGAAACCGATTTTATTGGACCAGGACCATGGCAGAGGATCGCCATGCCTATGTGGTTCAGTATAGCGGCCATATTGCAGCAGAACAGACTGATACGATGGAGGCGGGAATCCGCCCGGCCTATGTCTTAAAAAAGCCGGGGGAGAATGTGACGCAGGAGCGGCTCTGGTATACGGGGGATGTCCAGGAACGGACCATTGCAGGAAAAACCTATACTTTTCGCTGCATAGACCCGGATTATATGGATGCCGCCAAAAAGCGAGGGGCTCTGTTTCTGTGCGATCAGATTATTGGAGGAGACCAGGCTGTTTTTGATTCAGGAAGCAATGACTGGACCGGCTCCGGACTCAGGGAGTGGTTAAACCGTAATCTGGAAAACACAGAAAATATTGCGGACACGGCAACAACGGTACGGTATTCTTATTTAGGCGCATCATCCGCTTATGAGATTGTCCTGAAACGTTTTACAAAGTCTGCTGTGCGGCAGGGAAATTCGATGGACAAACTGTTCTGTCTGTCACTGGAGGAGGCAGCGCGGTACAAAGACAGCTTATGGAAGCTGAACGGGTCCGATTCTAACAATTATATAAATGCGGGTACCTATACGATGGGCTACTGGCTGAGAACGCCGGTGACAGGCGGGAACCGGGTGTATCAGATATCCTGGGACGGCCGTGTTTCGGCGGGGGAGGTAAGCAGTCAGAGCATTGGATTTAGGCCGGCATTTGTTGCGAATCAATCAGAATAAGAAATTGAGGAGGAAAACATGGATAAGAGAATAAAGAAAGGTTCGGCTGTCTTGACTGCCTGGACGTTGATTGCCATTATGGGGATTTCGCCTGCAGGGGTCGCATTTCCTTCCTATGCAGCCATTGCCGAACGCACGGATCAGGAAATAAAGGCGGCAAGCAGCTCAGAGGCTGGGAGAACCTATGATGTTACAGAGGAACAGATTGGGGAAAATCCTGAGTTGACGGACACCGAGCTCAGAACGAATCCTGAAACAGCGGATACCGAAGTCAATGAGAATTCCGAAGTTACGGATACCGCTTCAGAAACGGATACAGATTCGGAAAAAGAGGAGGAAGAACTGGAGCAGGACCGTTCAGAGGCGGATATTCCCGAAGCGGAGGAGGAAAAAGACAGGGAGGAAATGCCGGAAGAAAGAATAACAGCGACACCTTCAGAAGCGGTACCGGAGAAGGAACAAGCTCCTGAACTGGAGGAAATTGTGGAAGCCACACCTTCCAATGCGCTGCTGATGGCCGGGGATTTGTGGGGCGGCATAGAAATGTCGGATCATTTTGATGGAGAGGGTACCGTGGAGTCCCCATATCTGCTTCGGAATGATAAAGATTTAAAACTTCTGGCCTATCAGGTGGCAAATGAGGAAGTTGATGGCTACAAGGGATGCTATTTTGAACTCACGAAGGACATCTCCTTAAATGACAGTGCTTCCTGGCTGCCGATTGGTTATTACAGAAGTCTGACAGATTCAGAACCATATCCATTTAAGGGAAACATAGAGGGAAATGGTTACCGTGTCTATAACCTGAAAATCAGTGATACGAGCCAGAACTATGCGGGCCTGTTTGGATATACATACGGCGCGTCCATTCGGAACCTGACTGTGGACGGACAGGTAAATGCGGCGAATAAAGCGGCCCTGATTGTGGGGGAAGCGAATGACACGGTGATTGAAAAGTGCTTTTCTCTAGGGCAGGTCCGGGCAGCCGGCGTCCTCGGCGGTATTGTCGGAGAGGCTTATGACAGCATGATTTCGGATTGTAAAAATACCGGAAGTGTGTTAGGCGGAACCGATATTTCCGGCAGCCTGGAGGCGTATGCCGGGGGAATCTGCGGCTCTGCACACTCCACTTTTATTGGTGATTGTGTCAGCGACACCAATGACAGTTACAGCTCCCTTTACTCCGAGGGCTGCGTCGGCGGTATTTGTGGAAATATCTATGACAGTGAGGTTTATAACTGCTATGTGGAGGGAAAAGTGGGAAGCACATCGGCAGATTATATCGGCGGGCTTGTTGGGCGCATGCAGAGCGGACGGGTGAAGAACGGCCGGTTTGCAGGAACCATCGGGGCTTCCACCTCATCTGCTTTAAAGACAGCGGGTCTGTTTATCGGATTTATTGAGGGCGGAAATATCGAGCTGGGAGATCATCTGGAATACCTGTTTGCCAATTCGGAGGATAAGTTTGCATTGAATCCATTTGGAAACAAGCTGACTCCGCAGATTAGGCTGGAACATCATATCGGGGCGTACTATTCCAATAACCGGGATTTTTCGCTGTATCAGATGGGCAGCTTTGTAAAACAGACAAGCCGTTTCTTTTATGAGGAATTAGAGGAAGGGGTTTTGGCAATCGGGGACAGCAATATCCATCATATCGCGGCCAGCAAGACCGGAGACCCCATCCGGGGATATTTAGTGACGGTACCTTCGGTTGACTATGGAACATTATCCGTCATGGAATCCCAGAATAACTATGTGAAGGAAATTAACTGGGCGAATCCGGGGGCGGTTGCAGCGGGAACCAAAGTGCTGGTCTACACCAGCCCGGTCAACAATACGGAGAGCAATCCGCCTGTGTATTATGAGCTGGAGCCCGGATCATTAACCTGGGTGTCGGACGATGGCGGACATCATGAAGAAATCAACACCGACACAACCGATATTTCCTTTACCATGCCGGATGAGAATATCACAGTCTCAGCTAAATACCGGGCTATGACAAACGGAGTGGTACTTGACCGCGACAAGCTGAACTTTGAAGTGGAACAAATCAGAAGCGGGTCCCGCTGGAATCCTCAAATTGCCTGGAAGATTACAGATCCGCAGCATCTGACTGCCACCGTTATTCCGGATTCGGCCGCCAATAAAAATGTGGTCTGGAATGTGAAGGATACCGATGGTTCCTCAACCGATGTGATTTCTGTGGACGACAAAGGTGCTGTGACCGTAAACCAGGATGCAAAGTGGATACAGGATTTAATCAAGGCCGACGTGACCAACCAGGAGCTGTATCCATCCAAACCGATTACGACAGAGGGTAAGAATTACGCCTCCGTAACCGTGACAACAGAAGCAGGACAGAAGCGGGCCAGCTGTCTGGTCACTGTGGATTTCAAAATTACAGACGAGACAACCGTGCCGGTGTCCAATATTACGCTGAACCAGTCGGAAATCAGCTTTGATGTTGTCCGTGTCCTGAGCGGAAACCGGTTGCAGCCGGAGGTGGCTTATCGGGTAACACCGTCCCAAAGGTTATATGAGACAATCACTCCCGAGTACGCAGATAACAAAGCAGTGACCTGGAAAGCCGGGGATGGAGATATGGTGACTGTGGACAGGGACGGGCTTGTAAGCGTGAATAACCAGGCCAGATGGATTGCAGATTTGATCAATGTGGACAATGAAAATCTGAAGCTGAATCCATATGATGCGTCCATCGCCAGCGGAAACCGGTCCACCTACATAACGGCAACTACCGTAGATGGCGGAAAACAGGCGGTCTGTGCCGTAAACATTGATTTTTCAACCGAAGACCATACGGTCGTCCATGTGGAAGGGGTACAGCTGGAAAAAAAGAATCTGACATTTTCCATAGAGAAAATCATGGAAGGCAACCGGTTAAATCCTTCTGTCCGGTATGAGGTGACGCCAGCCCAGAAACTGAATGCGGTAATTGTGCCGGACCAGGCAGATAATAAGAAGATTACATGGGAGACCAATGACGGCTCCGTGCTGACCGTGGATCAGGGCGGAAGTGTGGAGGTAAACCAGGATGCAGCATGGATACAGGCTTTGATTGCAAATGATGAAGCGCGGCTGAAAGAAAATAAGTATGCTCTTTCCAATGCTTCGGGGTCTAAGAAGGGATTTGTGGTTGTCACTGCAGAGGACGGACAGTACAAGGATACCTGCGAAGCGGACATCACATTTACTACCACCGATCTTACCATTGTCCATCCGGAGGAGGTGAAGTTGAGTAAGGAGGAACTGGTATTTGACATTGAACTGGTGAAAGAGGGCAGGAGAAGCAATCCAACCCTTACCTGGAACATTACGTCGCCGCAGCAACTGAGTGCGTCTGTGCTGCCGGAAGCCGCCCATAACAGAAACTACACATGGAGCGTCAGTGACCAGAATATGATAAACGTTGAAGATGGTATGGTCACTGCCAATCATGAGGCAAAGTGGATACAGGACTTAAACGGTGCGGCAGGCAGCGCCGAGGCAGCTGTTACGGTGACGGCCGAGGACGGCGGGATTGAAAAAAGCTGTAAGGTAATCCTCCGTTATAAAACAACAGACCGGACTTATTCCAGCTCCGGTTCCGGTTCTTCCGGCGGCGGTGGTGGTGGTTTCTCCAGTTCCGTCAGACCGAATACAGTTACGGAGACGGGGCCTGCTGGAACCTGGCTCCAGGATCAGACCGGCTGGTGGTTTAAGTATACAGATGGAAGCTACCCGAAGGATACCTGGGTGCAGCTTGGCTATAATGGAAAGCTGGAATGGTATCATTTTGATGAAGCCGGGTATATGCAGACAGGCTGGTTTACAGACAAGGACCAAAACCGCTACTTCCTCCACAATGTCAGCGACGGCACCCAGGGACACATGGTTACAGGCTGGTATCTGGTGGAAGGAAAATGGTATTATTTCAATCCGGTATCAGACGGAACCAGGGGAGCTCTTTTTGTGAACCGGACGACACCGGACGGTTACACAGTGGGAGCTGACGGCGTATGGCTGCCCTGATTACAATTCACAGCCCTGCTGAAAAGCGCAGTTCTGTGAATTGTAATACGCTTCGCGATGCACAGAAACGGCACAAAACGCCGTTTCGCGCTGCTGTCCTCGGATTTTTTGTGACTTACGCTGCGCTCCACTCACAAAAAATACCTCGCGGGATATTCGCTGTGAATAGTAGAGCTGCCGATTCCCTTGCTGTCCGTAATTTTTGTTGTATTGAAAACAGGTTTAGGATATAATTAGAATTAGAAGATACCTGTTGAGATACAGCAAAGGAGGTGCAATCCATGGAAGTATTGAGAGAAATCATAAACAGCGACAGGCTGAAGACGCTGTTCACAGTGCCAAAGTCAATGGAGAATATGGACGTGGAGGTGATTGTGTTGCCACTTGCAGATAAAAGAAGACAGAAAAGAGAAGTCGATGTGGAGGCCGCCCTGAAGAACATTACGGGAATTATCCAAGATGAGGGGATGTCTTTAGAAGATTACCGGAATGAGAGGCTTGAAAAATATGCAGGTATTGATTGATACGAATGTAGTGCTGGATGTATTGATGCAGCGTTCGGGATATGAATTGTCAGGACGGGTACTGCAGATGTCCGGGAAGGGAATCATCAGAGGCTTTTTATCTGCCTCGGCTGTCACGGATATCTACTACATTTTAAACCGCCAGATGAAAGACCGCGTGAGGACCGTGGATAGTATTAAAACAATCCTGAGCCTGATTGATGTGGCAGATGTGACGGGAGAGGATATCAGGGAGGCGCTGGACAGCGGCTGGAAGGATTTTGAGGATTGTGTCCAGAACCGGGTTGCAGTGCATAACCATGCCCGCTATATCGTTACCAGGAATATAAAGGATTATGAGGGCGGCGGGCCGCAGCCGGTCACACCGGAGGAATTTTTAAAACATATGGAGCCAAATGAATAAAATGCATGCAAGGTACCTGCTTTTCGGAGTGGGTATCTTGTTTTTTCTGGTGCTTTTTAATGAAGGGAGAACAAACCGTGAATTCCGATCCGGACAGCCCTGTTACCTTTGCCAAGGCGAAATTGGCGGAAAAAGAGGAATTGGGGGAAGGAGACGGAGATTATCATCCGCCAGTTCCATTTGAGCAGCTCATGGAACGTAATCCGGAAATAGTCGGCTGGCTTTTTATAGAAGGGACGAACATCAATGAACCAATCATGCAGTCCGCGGACAACCGGAAGTATCTGACCGTGGGATACGAGGAGAAGGAGAATCCTGCCGAAGCTGTTTTTTTAGATTACGAGTGCAAAGAAGATTTTTCTGGCCTGCATAATATTATCTATGAACATAATATGAAAGATGGGACAATGTTTCATGATCTCGTAAACTATAAAGAGGAGTCCTATTTCAGACAGCATCAAAACATAATCATTTATACCCCGGAAAAAGAAATCCGCTTACGTCCCATAGCCGTTGTCTGTACAGAAGGGGCAGGATTGAGGAGAATGACAAGTTTTTCTGATATGGCAGCGTTTCAGGAGTACGCTGAAACGATGCTGGAAGGCGGATTGTATAAGGAAGACAGGGAATCTGGCATCACCAAGCTTTGGTCCTTTGTGACCTGCAGCTATGAATTCGATAATGCCAGGACAATTTTATATGCCAGGGAGTGTACCCCGTAGGAAACTCAAATCTTGTTTTTTTCTTGCAAAAGTTAAGTTTTTTTCTGAAGCAGTGGACACAGGAAAACGCAGTTTGGTATGATGAAAGTGAGATAGTGGATAAACGAGTCAAATTTTGGGCTGGAGGTGGATAAAATGAAGAAGAAATGGATTCGTATTACTGTATTGTCACTGATTTTATCATCCATGACGGCGGTTTCTGCGTTTGCAGGAAAATGGGCAGGCGATGACAACGGCTGGAGATATGTGAGAGATGACGGAAGCTACCAGGGAGACGGCTGGCTGGAGGATAAGGGAAATTGGTATTATATCTCCAACGGATATATGAAAAAAGGATGGATTAAGGACAACGGCAAAGATTACTTCATGGGAGTGACCGGGGCCATGCTGAGGGATGCTATCACGCCGGATGGATTTAAGGTGGGAAGCGATGGGGCCTGGCTGGGGCCGGAATCTGTTATTGATGAAAGAGGCTTTACGACTCCATACGATAACCACAGTTATTTCCTGGATGAAAATTCCCTTGAGCTTATTTATGACGCAGAGACAGATTATGCGGAGGAGCTCGGCAGATGGGGGATGTCGGATATCCGTGTGTTAGCGGCTCTAAGGGGCGTTTATCCGGTGAGCGGCCTCAACGAAAAAGAGGCGGCCGTATATCAGAAAACAGCAGAGTTTCTACCGGACTTTAACTACGGGCTGAGCGACAGGGAAAAAGCGGAACGTGTATATGAATATATCCAGGAGCGGGCTGTCTATGACACCGGGGAATTCAAACCGGATTCAGACACCATTTACGGGGTGCTGGTTCTGGGAAAATCAGAATGTGTGGGATTTGCCAGGACGTACAAGCTGTTGAGCAATGCGGCAGGGCTGCGGTGCGGCATCAGTGATAACGCCGCCCATGCGTGGAATAGCGTTATGATTGATGGGGAATGGAAAGGGATTGATTCCTCCACGATTGGAACGAGTTCCTCGTTCTACCTGGACCGGAAAGGCTTTTCCTGCCCAATCTGTGGTACCAGTTATGTTTTCGGCGCCAGAGAATCGGCATGGACCTGTCCCATCTGTGGTATTGAGTATGATAATCCTGGCTTTCAATAAGTTATTCGGTACCGCAAACAATACAATATGAATGAAAAAACACATCCAGGCAGAACCATGTCGGATGTGTTTTTTTGTGCCTAAATAAAGGAGGAACACGCTTTTGAATACAGGATATTCAGTTAAGTGCAGGAGACTGACAGCATTCCTGCTTGCGGTAGTGCTTTCATTGCTGCCGGTTATATCCGTGGAGTTCGGCTCCTTCACCTCTTGGGCGGACGGAGGCGGACGAGGGGAGACCTACACTTATTATGGAACACAAAATCTTTTAAAGGACGGAGCCAGCTTCCCGTTTTACGGAAAGGAGCATAACCGTGTCGGGCTGTGGCCATACGGAATCACCAATGCCAGTGATTCAGGAGGTAACGCACCCGGGTATTGTCTGGAACCAAATAAATCCATGAGAAAAAGTACACAGGGAACGTTTCAGACCTACAATCTGGATACAGACGGAGATAACCTGCCGCTTGGCCTGACTCGTGAAACCGCAGAAATTTTGTGGTATGCGCTTTCCTCGTCCGGGAATTTTGAAGGGTATCAGGAACGGGCCGGGAAAGTAGGACAGGGGCATTATATCCTGGGACAGGCGGCTACCTGGGCAATTATGAGCGGAAACTGGAACGGGCTTGAAGATTTCCAGAACCAGATGGAAGTGCTGATTGCCAACATCAAGGACCCATCCGTGGCGGTCCAGACCAGGGGTGCTCTGACCCAGTTTTTTAATCAGACGAATGGAGCTGTGGAGGAGGGGGCAATCCCTTCCTTCACCTCAAAGTACCAGAGCAATGCACCGAAGCATAAGATGCAGGAAAATGAGGATGGGACCTATAGCGCTACCTTCGAGATTGACAGCAGTGACTGGCGTCAGCTGGAGCTGGAGTACGATCTGCCGCTTACCTGGAGCTATAAGATTTCAGGTAATCAGATAACCTTTACCTGTTCCGATGGAAATCCCAATATCGGCCTGGTGAAAGGACATTTTAAAGAGGGCTCCACGGCTGCACAATACTGGATTAAGCCGAATACATTCAAAATCTGGTATCCCGATGGCTGGACGGAAGCCAGTGCCACGGAAGGAAAGCAGGCCATGATCACCATGGCCGGCAAAGAGGAACCATGGGAAGTCTGGCTGCAGTTTGGGGAGGGGGATACCATTATCACCTTCGGCCGGTATGAGATTCCCTATGAGCGTCATGAGCATGAAGAAACCTTTAAACGGAATTATAAAATTGAGCTGATCAAGTATGACTCTGAAACAGGAAAGCCTTTGGAAAACTCTGATTTTGAGATTCTGGAGCATTTTGATTTCGGGCAGCTTGACGGAACCAATCTGGAGGAGGACCAGTTCTGGGAGGAGAAGCCTTCTTCAGAGGGAGGATTTGATTTCCTTTCCGTATGTGCGGACCGCATTACCACGGACCGGCAGGGGCATTTGGAGCATACGGATTTGAAAACATATGACTATTACAAGACGTACTGTAATGGACACCCGGAGCCGATTATTGATTATTATGAGGCAGACGGCGACGCAGATGAAGATGAGCAGGATGAAATTGACGCCAAAAATGAAGAACTGGAACGGGAAGCCTGGGAGGCATGGCAGCAGTGTGTTGACTGGTGCGAGGAGAACTGCGACTTTCATTCCTTAGACGAGGGCGTAGCCCGTGGATATTTGGAGGAGGACCGGGATGAAGCCTGGGATACATGGATCAATCTGGAACGCATCTATACGGTCAGGGAGATTAAAGCCAGATTTGGATATATTCTTCATGACCTCCATAATGATGACATTCCAGTGGAAATCGTGACATTTTCTTCATCAGAAGCAGGCGGCAGAGGCAATGTGATTGGAACGTATCCGGGGAATAAAGCGGAGGAAAAAGAAGAACCGTTTTCTTTGGCGCCAGCCAGGCATCGGGCCCCTCCATCTGAAATCCAGGAAGCAAAGGAAGGCCCAGGTATCTCTGTGCATGAGGTTCCAGTGGTACAGGCAGCGGCTACTCCTTCCAACGCGGATAAACCTCAGAAAGAGGAGCAGGAGGAAGAATCTCAGGATGAGGAGATACTGGACGAAGATGAGGATTTCGATGAGGAACTGGAGGATGACCTAGAGGAGGATTACGAAAACAGCATTGAGGAAGCAACGCCGAGTAATGCTGTCAGCCGCTTAAAGCTGGAACTATTGCGGGGCGAGACGTATGGGGAGGATGATGAAGGAGAAGGCGGGAGCTGGACCTGGGACGGCGTGATGTATGACAGTGAGGTCCCGCCGATCAGGCAAAATGACTACTCCCATTCCGATACGGGATATACCTTTGAAGTGTATGACCACCGTACAGAGGGACAAATCCATATCAATAAGAGGGATTTGGAACTTTACCGGCAGGACGCAGTAAGCAGCTATGGAAAGACGCAGGGAGATGGTACTCTGCAGGGGGCTGTCTATGGACTATATGCATATGATGATATCGTCCACCCGGACGGTTATACCGGAACCGTGTTTTTGGCAGGGGAGCTGGTAGCTGTGGCGGCCACGGATGAGAATGGGGATGCTTCTTTTGTTGCGATTACAGAGGAATCCGAAACCAGCAGACAGGCTCCCAACCGATACGAGGAGAATATCACGAATAACGGGAACCAGTGGATTGGACGCCCGCTTCTTTTGGGAAACTATTATATAGAAGAAATTTCAAGAAGTGAGGGATATGAGCTTTCCAGGGTCGGAATTAATCTGTCAGAATCCAACCGTACCGGTACGCCTTTTGCCATTTCAAAGTCCGGCTCTGTCAAAACTACGGATTTGAGCCATCGGATCAATGAATATGATGGAAGCTGGAATGATTTTACTGTTACCTATTACGGCACAGACGGATACGATATCCAGGTGTCAGGGTATCCAAAGGATTCCAAATTCTACCGGGTGACAGGAGAGGAGACAGAAGATAAGGAACAGGTCATAACAGGAACAGAACGGGCTGAGAGGCGGGATGCAAATGGCAATATCGTTTATAAGACCGCAGCCGGAGGAGAATACAAGTATCATGAGGACGGAACCGTAAAATTAAAATACGATGAAACGGGAGAGCCGGTCTATGAGCCGGACCCTATGGAATTCACCTACTCTGCCGTGAACCGATTAAATACCGGCGTGGCGGCGATTGAGCGGGAGGATGAGGGAGATTCGGACAAAGAATCGTCGGAGGACATTGATAAGGCGTATGTGAAAAAGCAGGTCAATGAAGCCCTGTCCTATTCAGGTTATAAAGACAGCCTGGATCAGTATCCCTGGGCAATCCTTGAGCTGGACGGCGAGACGAATGAGCAGGTGATTGGAGAAATTCTGGAATACTGCGCGTCAGATTCTTTCTGGGATGCTTACCGTGTGGACCGGATTTACGAGGAAGATGGAGTTTGGAAGGCAATCCTGCGTTATGGATATAAAGCCCTGAGTGACGCGGCAATTTATGACAGGGAGACAGACCGCCTGATCGTAAAAGGCACTTACGAATCGGGCTATTTTTATGCCATTTACGGACCAGAAGAATTTGCCAGGAACGGTTACCGGTTTACGGTTGGCAGAAAAACGGTACAGGAGCCGGTGAAACAGGGAGAACCATTGGTGGTGGAGTATGTATATGCGCAGGCTGCCGATACCTATGAACCAGGCGAGACGATTCTGGATGGGGAAGGAAATCCTGTTCCGGAAATGGAGACGGTGCCTGTTTATGAGACGGTTCCCGTATTCAAATATGAGGAAAACCTGGAGGAGATTGCCGCAGAGTACGACAGGGCTTCCGGTCTTTATACGATACACGTTGACACCACGGATGTGGACTGGGAGACTCAAGGTACCTCACTGTCAGTGACGTACCGGGCGCAGGCTCCGGAACAGACCATCACGGTGGATGGGGGTTCGATGGATTACGGCGATTATATTCGCCAGCATGAAAACGGCTCTGTCACCGTGTTCACAAAAAAGGATGCGGTTCCGGAAGGCTCTTATATAAAAGAGGCAGTTCTTTTGTATCCCGGCCAGTACCGGGTGGATCAGGACGCGGGGACAAGGGAGAAACCGGTCATTGTAAACCAGAGAGTCATAAAACAGGCCGTCAGGGTGACAAAAGACATTGCGGAGGAATCCTATCAGAATACGAACACCTACAAAATCCACAGAGATCCGTTTACCGTACTCTTTGGAGGTTATAACAACCGGCCGGAGGCGAGGACGGTTCCGGGTTTCTATTTTAAATTATACCTGCGGAGCGACTTAATACAGACAGGGCTTCTTGAAACCATGGAGGACGGAAGCTATGCTTACGAAGCCTTTTTTGCAGCCCATCCAGAGTTGGGGGAAAGTCTTGCCGTAGAGTGGGATGACCCGCGCTATGATGTGGACCATGACCTTACAACGCTGCATGCTAGCAGGGGAGGCGGAAAGGACGATTACTGGGGGCAGAGTATCATGCTGCCTTACGGCGTGTATGTTTTAGTAGAGCAGCAGCCGACAGAGATTCCCAATAAACATTATCAGATTGACAAACCAAAGGAAGTGGAACTGCCGTTTGTCCCGGAAATCGACGAAGACGGTACCGTTCATGACAAAAATCCGTCACCGGAGTATTTCTATGACGCCCAGATGACGCCGGAGGAACTGATGAGCCGGTATCTGATCCGCTTCAATGAAGAAACGCATACAATCAAGGCGCATAATCATGACGGGGATTTCCTGGTGTTTAAATACGGACTGGAGCCGAACAGCGCCAGGGACTGTGGGAATGAGACGGTGGCCGGGTATTACCACTACAAGAGTATCAGTGAGGACCACGGGCAGCAGGACCGGGTATATTATGAGACGTATCTGGACCGGAATGGAACTGTGACAGATTACGGAGTCACACTGGACGGGGTGGACACGATGTCCGGTGTTTCCACGGCCATAGACCGGAAGTATGCTCCGGCTCTTGTACCATGGAGTGTGTTAGACCCCAGATATGGGGAAATCATCAATGACAATGGAGATATTGGAAACAGGGAGCCGGGACTGGAAAAGGACGGCTCTTTTAATTTTGTCAGCTTTACCCCTATGGATTTTGAAAATGAATTTTATGGATCGCGAATCCGCATAGAAAAGCTGGACAGTGAAACAGGGGAAAATATCCTGCATGACGGGGCGCTGTTTAAAATTTATGCCGCAAAGCGCGATGTGAGCGGAAACGGCACGACCGGGGTAGGCGGAACCGGGAATGTCCTGTTTGATGAAGATGGAGCGCCGCTGTATGATGAAACGGAACAAATCATCATGCGCGATGAGACAGGAGCAGAGGTCGGGATATTCAAAGCATATAGTACCGTTCGCGACGGGGAAGTGGAGCAGGAGGACGGCAGCTTTCAGAATGAGAAGCAGGGAGTTGGCTATATCGAGCTGCCCCAGATGCTTGGGGCCGGCTGTTATGTCCTGGTGGAGCAGAATCCACCGGAAGGCTATGTCCGCTCAAAACCGATTGCAATCCAGGTATACTCTGATTCGGTAGAATATTATGACGATGGGGAGCCGGATAAGAAAATACCGGCCGTTAAGTACCAGTATGTGAAGGTAATCGGGAATGACAGAAAACCGGTGGTGGAGGACATGCACCAGATGTTTGTGAAGGATCAGCCTATCCATGTGGAAATCCACAAGGTCGAGAGTGGTTCCGATACCATTACCTATATGGTCCGCGGGGAGGAAGAACAGCTGAAAAAGAGAGGGGACGTGTTCCTCTATTACTGGCCGAACGGGGAATATGCCGGATATGGCTATGCCACAAAGACGTTTGAGGAGTGGTCGTCCATCACGGTATCAGGGACGGAAGCGGAATTAAAGCAGATGGGAGATGTCAGGCTGCTTTACCATGAGGACGGCACATTTTCCGGAAAAGGAATAAAATATAACACCTATGTTGGAAATGCAACGCTTACCATGTACCAGGGGCTCAAAGTAGAGAAAATAGGGGAACATGAATACAAAGGTGTCACGGTAATGAGGAATATGTTTGACTCTGTCCTTGGAATTACGGCAAGTGATACAGGCAATGACACCGATATCCGGATTACCGGAGAGGATTCCCAAAAGAACGCTATCTGGGATATTACAGAGGAAAGGAATCCGGCCGTATCACTCTGGTATTTTGATTTAGAGTACGATCCAACGGAATATGATGAGGAGAGCGGGATTCTGTATGGGCTTGATGACTGGGGGAACCGGATCTGTATGCTGGACTCTGAGACAGGCATGGCCTATGTGGAGGACGAGAAGGGGAATGTGATTGTCTGGCCCCTTGATAAGAACGGCAATAAGATCATATCCAGGTCTGTGGAGGTACACAGGGATGAAAATGGAAAGGAGACGATCAATTCAGGATTAGAACCGGTTGTGGATGAAAACGGCCTTTCAATCTATTACAAAGGCGGAGGAGTCACTATGGCGGATAACGAGTGGGTGACATCCTCAGATAAAAAGGCCAATGAGATTGCCAGGGTGCCGGTGGGAGCTTACATACTGGAGGAAACGGTAGTACCTTCCTCCAAGGGATATGTTCAGTCCATGCCGGTGGGATTGATGGTAAATGAGACAACAGAAACGCAGGTATTCTTCCTGGAGAATGACTTTACGAAAATTGAGATATCCAAGCTGGATATGACTTCGAGAGAAGAAGTGGAAGGAGCGGAACTGACGCTCTATGTGGCCCATAAAGTCTATGATGATTCGGACAAGGGCTGGCACCTGGAGATTACCAGGGACTTAGAGGGAAATCCCAGAATCCAGAAGGAGTGGATATCCGGTTACGAATATGATGACCGAGGAAATTTGAAATACGGGGAAGATGGAAAACCAGTCAGGACAACGAAACCGCACTGGATTGACCATATTGCGCCTGGCGACTATATTCTGCGGGAGACGAAAACACCGACAGAGGCCGGCTATGTGACTTCCAGCGATGTGGAGGTCATCATACTGGAAACCGGGGAGGTACAGGGGGCTGTCATGGAGGATGACCATACCTCTGTTGAAATCCTCAAAACAGATTCCAGAACCGGGAAAGCATTGGATAACGAAAATCCGGCTGTGCTGGCACTTTACAAGGCAGTGCTCAACGAACAGGGGGAACCGGAATATGATGAGGCGGGAAATATCCGCTACAATCCGGAGGAACTGTTCTACAGATGGACAACGGATGACGGAAGCGAGGTCCGCAAGACGGCCCATCCGGTAATCACAGAGGGCGGACACAGCTATATTGGCTATGACTATGATAGCAAGCCGGTTCCGGGAAGTGTTCAGGCTGTGTGCTATGTTACAGAGACAGGGGCGATGCATTTTGACTATATGCCGGTGGGAAAATATGTACTGGTGGAGGAAGGCGTCCCGTCAGGGATGAAGTCAGCGGCCCCGCTGTACATTCCTGTTTTAGACGTCGGCTCAGGTATCAGGACACAAAGCTTTTCTATGGTGAACGAACCGATTACCGTACTGCTTGCCAAAACAAATGAGCCGGGAGGCAAGGTCATAGCGGGAGCGGAGCTGGCTGTTTACCGGGCGGCAGAGGATGGAAGCCTTACAAAGCACAACCGTTACGATCAGGACGGGAATCAGCTTTTCATCACAGATACGGACGGAAATTTCCTGTATGACAGGGAAGGGAATCTTATCCCTTCCATTGACTATGAGGAGAACGATCTTGTGGAAACCTGGATATCCGGTTCTGACGGAGCTTATACGGAACAGGAGAGGAAAGATGGGCGGATACCTGACGGGTATGCGGTAGGGGACTTAAAACCTCATAAGATGGAGGCGCTGCCAAAAGGAATCTATTATCTTGTAGAAAAGCAGCCGCCGTTTGGTTATGTCAGGGCAGAGGAAATCCGGTTTGAATCGGCGGAAAGCAGAGAAGTAATTGAAATCGAAATGGTTGATAAAAGAATCGAAGGGCGGGTGGAGATTTATAAGTCTGATGCGGATCATCCGGACAAGCCACTGGGAGGTGCGGCCTTTAAGCTGACAAACCTGGATACAAATACGGCGACGATTCTGATTACAGACAAAAACGGGTATGTGGCAAGTGGTTATATGCCCATTGGAGCTGTGAGCGCAGACGGCTCTGTGAGTCTGTACACATTCAAAATTCAGGAAGTGAGCGCGCCGGACGGATATTTTATTGATCCTGCTGTCCACACGTTCCAGTTCAATATCAAAACAGACCGGGTGGAACAGATCAGTTACCGGTATACGGTAGCAAATGAAGCTAATTCTGTGGAGATATCCAAAAAGGATTTAGTCTCGATGGACGAGGTTCCGGGAGCTTTGCTGGAAATCCGTCATGTCAGCGTGAAGACAGACGCCGATGGGAATGAGATAAAAGAGGAAGGAGAGATTTTTGAGAGCTGGAGATCCACAACAGTTCCGCATGTGATTAAGAACATACCGGCCGGACATTATGTGCTGATTGAGAAGGAGGTTCCTGACGGATTTCTCCAGGCTGAAAAGGTGTATTTTGAAATCAGGGAAAATATGACCGTTCCGGAATATGTGGAAATGTTTGATGAACACATCACCGTGGATATTGAAAAGCTGGACCAGGATACGGAGCATTTCCTGCCGGGAGCTAAATTACAGCTCATCGAGAAAGAGAGCGGAAATGTGGTGAGAGAGTGGCTGACCAGTAAAGAACCGGAGCATTTTACAGCCCTTCCTGCCGGAACCTATGTAATCAGGGAAGTGGAGGTCCCGGAGGGATACCAGATGATGGAGCCGGTGGAAATTGTGGTGCTGCCGACAGCAGAACTCCAGACGTATACGGTCAGAAATTATCCAATCGAGGTATGGATTGAGAAGGTGGATAAGGAGACAGGGGAACTGATGGCTGGGGTATCACTGGAACTGTTGGATGATGAGCAGAATGTAATAAGGCGCTGGACAACCGGAAGTGAGGTGATGACGTTTACCGGCTTGCGGGCCGGGACCTATTTTGTGAGGGAAGCCAAAACAATACCAGGCTATCAGCTGTTAAAGGAACCGGTCAAAATCGTGGTTACGGATACGGCCGGAGTGCAGACCTTCCGAATTGAGAACCAGCAGATCGAGGTGGAAATAGAGAAGGTTGACGGAGAAAATGGACAGCCGCTTGAAGGCGCGAAATTAGAACTGGTGCGTCTGCCGGAGGAGGAAGTTATCCGGCAATGGACTTCTCAGGAGATACCGGAGACCTTTAAGGGAATACCTGCGGGGCGGTATCTAATCCGTGAAGTGGAATCCCCGGAGACGTATCTTCATATGCTGCCGATGGAAATCTTAATTACAGACCAGGAAGGCGTGCAGAGATTCACCTTCAAAAACTTCCCCATACAGGCAGAAATTGAAAAAGTAGATGGGGAGAGTCATGTGCCGGTAGCAGGAGTGAAGCTGAGGCTTGTGAGGAAAGAGAATCACGCGGTCATCCGTGAATGGGTTACCGATGGGGCGGCGGAGCGGTTCTCCGGGCTTCCGGCGGGAGAATATTTAATCTATGAGGTGGAGGAAGCAAGCGGATACCAGCTTTTGAAAGCTCCAGTTGAGATTACCGTGACAAAGGATTATAAAATCCAGGTGTTTACGGTTGAAAACAATAAGATTGAGGTGGACATTGGAAAGACGGATGAAGAAACAAAAGAGCCGGTTGTCGGCGCTGTGTTACAGTTGTTCAGAAACCGCGATGACAAATTGATCAGAGTGTGGACATCGGGAAAGGAGCCAGAGCATTTTACCGGGCTTGAAAAGGGATTCTACACCGTAAAGGAAAAACAGCCTGCAGACGGATACCTGCCTTTACAGGAACCGGTCATCATCAAGGTCACCAATGAGGCTGGAAAACAGAGCTTTGAAGTCTCAAATAAGAAGCTGGAAGTGGAGATTCAGAAAACCGATGGGGAGAAGCCGCTTCCGGGGACCAGGCTGCAGCTGGTACAGCTGGAGAATCAGCAGGTAATACGGGACTGGGTATCTGGGGAATTACCGGAAATCTTTAAGGGGCTGGCCCCCGGAATGTATGAAATCCGTGAACTGGAACCATTGCCAGGGTATCAGCAGGCACCGCCCGTTACAGTTGAGGTGAAGGCCGGACTGGAAAAACAGTATTTTGAGATGAAAAATAAGCAGATTGAAGTCCATGTGGAGAAAGTGGATTCAGAGACAAAAGAACCTGTGAAGGGAGCATATCTGCAGCTCTTTTCCAATCCCGGCACAGCTTCGGAACGGCTGGTGGAAGAATGGCTGACAGATGGGAACGTTAAAATGTTTACCGGGCTTTTAAAAGGAGAATATGAAATCCGCGAAAAGACCAGTCCGGAAGGATATGCAGCCATAAAGCCAGTAAGGTTCCAGGTGACAAACCAGGCGGGCATCCAGGAGGTAGTGATTGAAAACCAGAAGATTCAGGTAGAAATCAGCAAGGAAAACGGAAAGGACCACAAGCCGGTAGCCGGGGCGAAACTGCAGTTGGTACGCGAGACGGACGGTCAGGTTGTCCGGGAATGGATTTCTAAAGAGGAGCCGGAAGTTTTTAAAGGCCTGTCCTCTGACCGCTATATCATCCGGGAGGTGGAGGTCCCGTCAGGATTTAAGAAGATGGAGCCTGTGACTATCGAGGTTAAAGATCAGGCGGGGGTGCAGGCATTCTCAGTCTACAACTATAAGATTACCCATACGCCGCACAAACCTGGTGACGGTGGTGACAAACCGCATGATGAGTACGGTAATATTTCTAAGGTCGATGCAACAACCGAAGATAAGATTGCCGGCGCCACCATCACAATCTATAATCCGGATGGAAGCATATACTTTAGCGGTGTTTCAGACCAGAGCGGGAATGTTCGCTTTAAGAAACCGAAGCCAGGTGTCTATACATTTAAGGAAACCGCAGGACCGGATAATTACTATGTGAATACGACAGTATTCCAGTTTACTGTGGAGGACGACGGGAGAATTACAGGAGACAATACCGTAAAGGATTATAAGAAGATTCCGGTGGTGATACAAAAGATAGGTGCGGAAACGGGAGGCGGACTGCCGGGAGCGGTGATACAGATACTGGATGACGGTGGAAACGTGGTGCTGGAAGGAAGCACTGACAGCGAAGGGAAACTTTCCTTTATTCCGGAAAAACCGGGAATCTATCAGTACAGGGAAATCACTCCTCCTGAGACTTACGAGTTAGATCCGGCAGTATTCACGTTCCAGGTATTTGAGGATGGCAGTGTCGTGGGCGACTGTGTGCTGAAAAACAGCAGGCATTACGGGACGATCACAGCAGAATACAAGTCAAAACTGGGAGGAAAGGGGAACGTTGTTTTGAAAGGACTGGAGGATTTGCCAAAGACAGGTTACGGAGAGGAAGATTCCCAGGGCGGGACGGCAGCGGCAGCTTTGCTTTTAGTTGCAGCGACTGTATTGCTGCTGGCTTGGAGACGCCGCCGTCTGATGAAAACGGGCTGTATGGCTCTGCTTGTTGTGTTTTTACTGGCGGGGAGCAGTCAGAAGGCGTATGCGGCCGACGAGGTTTACCGGGAAGAACAGTATGTTACGACCGATCAGAAAGACTTGAGAAATGATTTTAGCGGGGACATCGTTATTGACGGTGCCCTTTACCGTTTGAAGGAAGTGCGGCATGAAATTATCGGTCAGCGTCCTGCACAGCCTGCCGGCGATGAACAGATTACCGTTTACAGCGACCCATTCCTAAGTGATTCGGAAGAAAAGCTGGTTCCGGCAAAAGAAATTATGCGGAACGGCCTTATCTATGAACTGCAGGGGTACACCAGAGAGACGGCGGTAATCCCCGCCCATGAGGAGCTTGCAGAGGATGTTGTGCTTTATGAGGGGGTGGAGGCGGCAGATTCCATACCGGAGGAAGCGCCTGTCACGGTGACAGATGAAAGGACAGGTCAGGAGATAGAACAGAAGGTTCCCCTTGATAGGTATGAGTTTTCAGACCGCAGATGGGAAGACGGCTTTCAGTTCCGGGCCGTATTTCATGAATATGGGACACCGGGATACCATTTGGGAAGCGTTGTGATTCCTCACAATGATGAAAAACCGGAACTTGCAGGGTTTGAAGATGAGTTGCTGCAATTATTGGAGCTTGATAGAAAGAATTATGAGATCCAACAGATGGAGTGGGCCGGTGAGGCGTATGTGGATTCGGAGGGAATCATCTGCAGGGATGCTCTGATTACCGGGCGCAAGATGATTGCTGACTGCAGCGCGGTTTATCGCGGAGGGGTTGTGTTCCCAGAGGAGGCTGGTTTCCGTTATGAGGCAGAATACCTGGCGAAGGACTTTTTAAATAATCAGCAGACAGAGTATCAGGTGAAGGCGACAGCCGTTTATACTCCGCAGAAAACGAAGAAGGTGCCGGTGGCCTTAATTGGAGCCGGTGGCATGGCTGTGGCTTCCCTGGGCGCAGGAGGGGTCTATCATATGAAAAAGAAAAAGGTGAAACACTGAAAATTTGAAATTTAGTTATTAATACGGTTCCCACAGGCAGGTCTGTTTTATTACACTTAAATCATAACCAATATGAAAGGGGTCAGAAAATGAAATCCATGTGTAATAAAAAGAATGGCAGGAGCAAGAAGCGGAAGCCGGATGTAATCTGCCCTTACTGCGGAGGCCGGGCAGTGCTGCGGCCGGCAGAATATGTCTATGGCAGCCAAACCATCCTGCCGGGGAGTCGTCTGTATGTATGCAGCAATTATCCGGACCGGTGCAGCGCCTATGTGGGTGTCCACGAAGGGACAACGCTTCCCAAAGGGAGCCTGGCTGATGGAGATTTAAGGTATAAGAGAATCGTGGCCCACAGGGCGTTTGACAGGATATGGAAAAATCACGTGATGTCCAGGAGCGAGGCATACGGCTGGCTGGCTTTCAAGCTGGGAATAGAGCCGGGGGAAGCCCATATTGGGAATTTTTCGGATTACTATTGTGAACGGACCGTGGCAGAGTGTGAGAAGTTCTGGGATAGCTGTTATAAGAAGGAAGCGGCATAGAGATGCTGGAGAGGAGGCAACTGGTTGCGCTTAGAAGCAAATGAAGATGAAATGTATAAAAGGATGGACCGGCGTGATTTGTACCGCCGGTTCTCTGTGATATATGCGGCGGCGGGGATGATACTATTGGTTCTTGTTGCGGCAGGATACAGAAGCTGGCAGATGATTTATTTAGAATTGATATCTATGGTTGGGGCAGCGGCACTGTTTGCGTGTTACAGGAATCAGGATCAATCTGTGATGGATATGTCAAATTGCTTTCTGGAACTGGAGGAAGGGACACTTGCCATCTGTCAGCCGCTTCGGGAACAGGAATATGAGACCGCCAAAATAGATATCAGAGAGGTGGAGGGACTTGGGGCGGAAAAGAGGAAAGGACGTCCTGTTTTCTACGTGATGTTAAAAAATGCAGCCAGAGACAGCCGAATCATGGCAGATGGGAACGCATACAGCGTCATACGGGTTGAGTCTTTTGGGTACGGAGGTGAGGAATTCTGGGCTCTGTTTTTGAATTTCAGGGATCAGGTTTCTAAACTTAGGCCAGTCCTGCCCTTAAAAATTCCAGCGGACAAAAAATGGAGGAAGCCGCCGCGGTTCCCGTTCCCGGTTTTCTATCTGTTATTTTATGCTGTGCCTGTGATTGTACCGCTTTTATCTTATTATTAGGAGGAAAATTATGCAGATTTTAAGTGCGGTTGGTAAGAAAACAATGGATAAAAAGGGAAGGTTTATGGTGGAGGCTTCCGGTGGGGAGTATTATCTGGTGAATATGGAGGTATATGTCTGGTCGGCCCTTCTGTGGAACTTTGTGGATAGAAATGATCTTGACGGTTATGTACTCAGCCTGATGGGACAGGCCGGGAGACACGGAGATGATGATTGGCTGCAAAGGTCGGTAAAAAGCAGCGAGATACAATATTGTGTCAGCCGTCTTTTGAGACGCGGGCTGCTGGTATGCGGGGAAGGCGAGTGTGCGGAAAAAGCTGTGGCAGACTTGCTGCTAAAAGTATTTGTCATTCCAAACCGGCTGCCGTTGTCGCTGCGTTTCCGGGCCTTCTGCATGGGAATATCTCACGGATTTTCAGTAAGAGGAGCGTTCACAGGAATGATTATGAATGAGAATGAAAAGCTATTGCTTGGAAAGCTGGAAAGGTCTGGAAATATATCTCTGCAGCTGGATGATTTGTACCGTGTGCTGGAGGAGAATGCAAAATGGTCATTCCGTATGCTGCCGGAGTATCAGGAGCTGAGGGAGACAATCAAGCTGGATTTCCTTCTGTCGGTGGTGCAGCTCTATAAGAAAAAGCGTCTGACCATTCAATGTGTCCAGGAATGTTCTGTGAGTGAGGCTGTCTGCTGATGAATAAAATCAGAGAGAGGGTAAAAGAGTTTTTCATACCAATTTTGTATGAGTGGCATGAAGCTCCAGGAGTTTTGAAAAATAAGATTTATATTCTGATTGGGCTATTGATTATAGTGTTTTTGGCAGGATTATATGCGGGACTTAAATATGGCGCAGAGGACTTTTTGATTTTATCGGCATGTTTGTCTCTGGCAGTTGGATTTAAAGTGTTTGGTATATTCCGGGTTATTATGAAAAGAAATTATTGTTCCATGGAAGGCGTGATTTTAAAAGTAAAAAGCAGGCTGCGTCTTGGGCGGTTTTACCGTGTGACGGTGCTGCAAGAGGATGGAACAGTTGAGACATTGCTGCTTGATAAAAACTGGCGTGTAAATGAAGGCGGGTCATACCGGTTCTTTTTTCGGCCAGGAAGCGGGAACCTAGGAACATTTTTTTATTCAGACAGTTTTTTAGGCGTAGAGGAAGTAGAAAAATGCGAATAAGCATACTGTATATAGATGAAAATATTTGACACTTACCATATATTGTGGTAATGTATAGTTGATAGTGATTTTATATGTTCCCAAAACATATCAAAGTTTTGTTCCGGTAAAAACCGGGAGTTTTATGATTGAGGCAGTTGCCTGTTGCTAAAGCCGGACCAGGAATGGTTCGTTTAGAAAGACCCAAAAAGACGAGAAGATCATCTTTTTGGGTCTTTTTTTGTGCTTTAAGAAGAACGAAAGGAGAGAAAGAAATGGTTGGTACACAGGTTTTATGAAACAATGCAGATTTATTAAGTATTGACGAACTGGTTGAGTTAGCTGGATACGGTCTGGAATGGATCATTGAAGACGGTCATATCACAGCCGCAGTGCTGCTGGAAGAAGCCAGCTAGAGAGGAGAAGGAATGAATTATCAGGACGATTTTTCAATTAATTTCACAAAGGAGGACCAGCTGCATGGCTTCCTGGAGGAACTGGAGGAACGGGCTGGATGGGATGTCAGGCCCAGCAATTCAATCCGGGTACTGCCGGCAGAGGAAAATGAAGCTTTGTGCCAGCAGATTACGGAGGAACTGAAGGAAACGGAAATTATTAAGGATACCTGCCAGAACACGGGGCTTTTACTGAAGATGGGGAGGTCTGTCTATCCGCTGGGGAAATCCAGCCTGTCTACGTTAAAAAGTAGGGCTAGGGTCAACGGAAACGCACTGTCTGATTTAGAAAAACCGAAGCTTGCCAGGATTTTAAATGACTGCCTGAAGGTGACCAGGGGAGATGCTCTAATCCGGATTCAGGAAGGAAAGGTTCGGGCGGTTCACGGCGGTGATGAGAGTGATTACTGTATATTGCCGATGACCGAAATTTTTGGTACAGCTTCTTCTTATATCAACGGGAAATATGATGAAGCAAAGTTTAAAGGCGGATATTATGATCACACGATGGCAACAGCTACCTGGGAAATTGAAGATGAGGAGCTGGTCTCTGCTTACCGGAGTGCGTTGAGGAATTACCGGGAGGATTTGAATGGCCAGTTATCAGCTGCAGTCAGGGTTTCTTCGTCTGATGTTGGTGCCAGCGGTGCTAATATCTATTATTCTCTGCTGATCGGTGAAGAGAAGCGGCCACTGGTGCTTGGAAAGGCATTAAAGCTGGCTCATGAAAAAAAAGCGTCCATGGCAAAGTTTGACGCCAATATGTCTATGGCATTTGCCAGATACGAGGAGGCTCTTTCCGGCCTTGAACGGTTGTTCCATATTTATTTGAACCATCCGGCCAATGTGATTACCGGGCTGATGAAGCGGGTGAATATTGGAAAAAAGCTGATTGCTGAAACTGTAGAACAGTTTAACGCTGCTTATATGGGCGGTGCTTGCAGCGGATATGACGTGTACTGTGCGATCTGCAACAGTATTTTTATATCAGAGGTTAATGGCGTTCAGGGAAAGGCTTTGGCAGATTTGGAAGAGGCTATCTCCAGATGTCTGACATTGCGGTGGAGTGAATACGATATTCCCGGAGATTTAAAATAGGATTCTGTGAGGAGGTGGAAATACTTGCTGAATTTGAACTATGAACCAGAGGTTTTTGTAGATGACATCACAAAAATCACAGAAGAGGAGTGGCAGGAACATCGTAGGAGCGGGATTGGAGGCAGTGACGTAGCCTGTATTTACCGTGTATCGCCGTGGAAAACAGCCAATGAACTCTATCATGAGAAGATGGGACATCAGCCGGTTGTGGAGGAAGAGCGTAACTGGGTCAGTCTGGAAATCGGACATCGTCTGGAAGAATTGGTGGTCCAGATATTTATGAAGAAAACCGGGTTGAAACCATATGCGGTAAGAAAGATGTTTCGTCACCCACTTTATCCGTTTATGGTCGGAGACATTGACTTTTTCGTGGAGAAAGATGGAGAAATATGGGTGCTAGAGTGCAAAACAAGTTTCAGCTTCAATAAAGAAGAGTGGGCCAATGATTCTATCCCCTATCATTATATGCTGCAGGGAATGCATTATATGAGTGTCACCAATGTGGCGGGAGTAATATTCCTATGCCTCTATGGAAATTCGGAAAATACATTTTTTATCAGAACCTTAACCAGGGATTTGGAATTGGAAGAGGAAATGATTGAGCTGGAACGGGATTTCTGGGTAAATAATGTACAGGCGGACCATGAACCGGAGTTTTACGAAGAGCCGGATTTGGTATTGGAAGCAATCAAAAAATACCGGAAGATTGAACCTGGCAAAACGATTGTATTGCCTGGGGAACTGGAAGATGTGATGAAAAAATATGTGCAGCTTGACGCGAAAAGGGCTGAGTTAGAGAGTCAGGCAAGGAAAGTAAAGGAGCAGATTAAGGAAATCTATATACCGGTGCAGAAAGCGCTTGGTCAGGCTGAAGGAGGGGAGTTGAATACCGGCAATATTATTTACCGTGTCGGTTATACAAAAAGAGTGACAACAGCAATTAACAAAGCAGAGTTGGAGAAGTTAAAACTTACATATCCTGACGTTTATCAGGAATATGCAAAGACAAACGTTTCCAACATTTTTTATATTAAGAAAGAAGAAAAGCCGGCATGAAAAAACAGTGGGATAAAGAGTTTATTACCTTGTCTAACCGTTTAGGCGGTAGACGCTCTAACTGGGAGGTGTGGAATGATTTTCTGACCATGGCCGCAATTGCCTTTGCAAATGTGATGCCAACGCCTGAAAGAACGGAAAGAGAAGATTGCTATCTCTCCATTATACGTTCTTATGAAAAAGAAGAACAGGAAATATTCCCCCAGCTTTTAAGTGTGGTAACCATGGCGTTTGAAGAGAATCCCAAGCAAGACTTTCTGGGAAATCTTTATACGGCATTAAACCTGAACCAACATCAGAAGGGACAGTTCTTTACACCATATCATATCTGTGAGTTTATGGCAGAGGTTCAAAACGGTGGAGATCTTAAAGCGGAAGTGGAGAAAAAAGGATTTATATCAGTGAGTGATCCGGCTTGCGGTGCAGGAGCTTTGCTAATCGCATTTGCCAATTCTGCCAGGGCTCATGGTGTGAATTATCATGAAAAAGTGTTGTTTGTAGCACAGGATATTGATGCAACAGCAGCCAAAATGTGCTATATCCAATTAACTCTGTTAGGCTGTTCCGCGTGCATCATTATTGGAGATTCATTGTCGAAGCCCGGATTTCATCCAGATAATGAGGTCTATTATACGCCTATGTACTTCCTGAATTCCTGGAGATTTTGTGAAAAGACCAGGACTGAGGAGATATCCGCTAATGGAGCAGTTGCGAAAACTGTGAGTGAAGTTGTTATCGAGGCAGTGGTCAGTAAGCCTTCGGTCGATGCGGCAGAAATTCGAGAGGCTTTTCTGGAGGAGGCAGACGGTCAGTTCAGTTTTGATTTATTGACAGCGTCATGAGAAAAAATTGAGGAGGAAACACATGACATTACAAGAGAAGTTTGTGGAAATACGCAAGGCGATTCCGGCATTAGTAAAGCGCAGGTACAATGAGAATGTTGACTATGACTTTCTCAAAATAGACGATATCTACCGATTTTTGACTCCGGCTATGAACGAGTTTGGGGTCAATTTTGATATTGTGGATGAAACGGCTACCAATACTGACGAAAATGGTAACCAGGTTTTTGTCCGCTATATTTCAGGTGTGAATTACTGGCTGTATGAGGCGGATTTAAAGTTACTCTGGACCAATGTGGAGGATTCACAGGATTTTAAGGAAATTAAAATTCATGCGATCGGAACCAATGAAATGCCGGATAAAGCAAAAGGAAGCGCTTTTACTTATGCTTTGAAATATTATTTCTTCAATAAGTTTACGATTGACCAGGGCGGTGATGACCCGGATATGCAGCAGGAAAACTATGATGAGCAGGAAGGGGATGGCGCGAATTATGAAGATAAGAAAGAGGAGGCAGCAAAGACACAGGCTCCGCCACCTTCCCGCAACATTAAACCAGAAAGTGGTACACCCGTACAGTTACCGGAAAACGCGAGAAAGGCACAGCAGGAAGAGAAGCGAACGGTACAACCGACTCCTGATGCATCGGCTTCCGGAATGTTTACTGTGGAAGATGCAAAAAAAGTGGTCTGTAACTTTGGCGTGGCAAACAGGGGACGGACGCTGGGAGAGATTGCGCTTGACGGGGCAAAAGGAATCGATGATTTGCAGTGGATGGCATACAAATACAAGGGTCCAAACGATACCGTCCGGCAGGCTGCAAGAGTTTTATTAAAAGCTGCGTCTTAATTACAATATTTTTAATCTAGTGGATTTGTAGTTAAAGGAGATGGGGAAATCGAAAATTTTATACCTCCCTTCAGCATCGCTGACGTTGTAGATATTCTGAGACTAATCCGTCTGACGGATGGAGAAGATTCATTTAATCTGATTTGCCCGTTTTGTGGGGATGACCGCGGGAAAATGAACGCCTGTATCTGGAAAGGCAACCGGATTAAGAATGTGTATCACTGCTACAATTGCGGTGCCCAGGGAAACATGCTTACATTATATTGCGAATTAAAGGGAATCACCGGTCCGGACTGCTTTAAAATCGCGTATCGTGAAATCCGCGAGCAGTTGACTGTTGGCGGATACCCTCTAAACCGGGAATATGAGATTCGGAAGCCATCTGTGATGGAGGCAAAAACTGCGGACTATACAAAAAGGAACAGGGTCTACATGGAACTTCTCAAGCTACTGAATTTAACAGATCGGCATCTGTCTCTGCTAAAGGAACGGGGGCTTTCTGAGGAGGCGATTAAACGGTTCCAGTTTCGCAGTACACCTGTTTATGGGACGGAGGAGCTTGCCAGGAAGCTTTTGCTAAAAGATTTAAGTCTGTCAGGAGTGCCGGGGTTTTATCTCAATAACCGGGGGAACTGGGACATCGCATTTGGTAAGAAGTATTCCGGATATCTCTGCCCGGTTCCGGATATCTCAGGAGATTTAATCGGTTTTCAAATCCGCCTTGACGTACCAATCCATGGAAGGAAGTATATCTGGCTGTCAAGTGCAGGACGGGAAAAAGGAGTTAGCAGCAGCAGCCCGGCCGCATTTTTCGGGAACCCATATGATAAGAGGGTATGTGTAACAGACGGTGTGCTAAAAGGGCTGATTGCTCACGAGTTTTCTGATCGCACCTTCATTGGGAATCCGGGAGTTAACAACTATAGGGGATTAGAACAGCTTCTTACCGTGCTGGCAGGGAATGGAGTTAAAGAAGTCATTGATTATTATGATATGGATCGTCAAATGAAAATAATCTGTGACCATATCGAAAAATACTGTGATACATGTGGTTTGGAGTTTACGAAAGGAGCTGTCTGTCCCTATAAGGAGCGAAAGCGGAATGAAATCCGTAAAGGGAGCAACCGGCTATATGAAATGTGCCAGGCGCGGTCAATCCGATACCGGAGAAAAAAGTGGGATTTAGATTCAGACGGCAACTGGGCAGGAAATTTTAAAGGAATAGACGATTACTGGAAACCGTATGTAGATCGGCAGAGAAAAAATTGCATTACACAGAGGAAAGGAAATGGAGAAACATATGTTTAAGCAGGAGAATGGTGAGAATAGCTACATCAAAATTACAGGCGAGGTGGGACAGGAGCCTTGCTACAGCCATACCAGCTTCGGTGAGCGGTTTTATGAGGTAGCAGTTGAAGTAAAAAGGCTCAGTGGAAATATTGACAAAGTGCCTGTTATACTGCCTGAACGTTTTTGCAGCCAGTTAAAAGCAGGGAGCCATGTTGGAATCAGAGGACAACTTCGGACCCACTCTAAAGACGTTGGCAATCATAGGCAAGTATTGTTACGCATTTTTGTACGGGAAGTATGGGAGGCACAGGATTATGATGAGGGTATTAACCAGGTAGAACTGAATGGATTTCTCTGTAAGGAGCCAATCTATCGGCGGACACCGTTAAACCGGGAAATCACGGATTTAATGGTTGCAGTTAACCGGCCCTATGGGAAATCGGATTACATCCCCTGTATCTGTTGGGGAAAAGATGCCCGTAAAGCAGGCGGGAAAAAGGTTGGAGAACCAATTCACATCCTGGGAAGAATGCAGAACCGAAAATATGTGAAGCAGTTTCCAATGGGGGGGCAGGAAGAAATGGTCACATATGAGATCTCCGTTATGAAAATCTTAGACGACCGCGAGTAAATTATATTAGGAAAAGAGGGATAAAATGGCGAGTTTAAATGGAATAACAGTAAAAGGGCTGAAATCAACAGAAGGCCCGGAAAGTATTGTGTGGACCGGTAAGCTATACTTAAATGATGTGATAATTGGAGTATGGTCCAATGATTATTATGGCGGATCTGATTACTTTGAACTGCTCCCGGGTTATGATGAAGAAAAGCTGAAGGAGCAGATATATGGGAAGTATCCGGACTGTGATTTGATATCGGCAGATATTTTTATGGGCCGCCTGGTGGACCTTACCATAGAAGAGCAGCTCTTTTGTAAAGCGGTTGGAAACAGCGGCGGGCTGCTGCTTTCAATTAATGACGGCTATCATGGAATACATATTGATCTGCCAAGGGAATACGGCGGGCTTTCCGATGAAGAAATTTTGAAAAAAGAAGCCGAACTGATATACAATTCCCGGAAAATGCTGCTTCTGCAAAGCGAAGGGGGAATCCATAAAATTAAAATTTACAGAAAAACAGAGGAATTTTGTGTTGGCAGCCCTATCATGCTTGATGCAATTCGGGAGAATTAGAGGCCGGAAGAACTAAGAATTTATATGAAAATGGCAGGCAGGGAGTTATATCACCACAACCCCCTGCCTAAATTTTATATTTGTATTTCAGATACCTGATAAATTCCTGCAATTCTGCTCTGGCTTCTAGAGGAAAATTTTCTGGCAGCGGCAGAAGCGGTTTGGTGGAGTAAGGGGCCGGGGTATCGGTGAGTCCGAGCAGGTAATCCACAGACACATGGAAATGCTTTGCTATCAGGATTTTCATCGTGTCCGGAGGTTCTGCTTGTTCACATTCATATTTTGATATGGCATGTTTCGTAGTATTTAATATTTTAACCAGTGCTTCCTGGGTTAAGCCTGCATCTTTTCGGAAATCATATAAGCGTTCACCAACCATAAGCGTCTCCTTTGTACGTCTTTATCACGTCTTGTAACTCAATTATATAGAGTGATAGAAATAAAACACAAAAGTAGAAAGTTATGCTATTTATTGATAAAAAGAATAATAAGATACTAATATTATGTGAAGGCGGAGGAGGAAAATACATGATAAGATGGAGTTATATTGTTATTGTTGCATCAGCGCTGCTGTTGGGATTATGGATTGGTTCTCAAATAAACAGGGGAAGGGAAATCAAAGAAAATATGGAAATGGCAGAATTGCTGATTGATAAGGAGAGGAACTATTTTAATGAGTGCAATAAGAAGATTGAAAATCCAGATTATGAGCCGCATCTGGGCTCCAGCGTTGTTTTTAATTTCCATAATGGAGTGTTGACGGTAGAGGAACAGGATTTAAAATACCGCTTTGAAGCAAATAATATGACAATCCAATAGAGAACACTATATACAGATATAATGTATTGACGGAAACTATATATTGTGTTATTCTTGGAGTGATATTTGATTTATGTCCGGCTTACTGAGCCGGATAAGTTATTTTGTTCCAGCACATAGCTGGAAGTTGAAATTTGAGGGAATACCTTAAAAGGAAAAGGCGCAGCAGGAATCACCTGCTTTCAAGACACTTAGAATGGAAATTCTTTGTGTCTTATTTTTTTTGCCTGAAAATGAAAGGAAGGAGGTTAGGACGTTTATTAATCTAAGTTGAAAGGAAGGGGGATAGGAACATTAATGGAAGAATTATCACTGACTGTAGCCGAGGCATATGACTGTCTTCTGGTAAGCGAGGAAGGAATGGTTCACAGCTTTGTAAAAGGTTTACCAGGACACTTTTATGGGGCAGATCTTACCAATGAAGGGGTAAGAGAACTTTTAAGCGAGGCGAATGACAAGAACCGCCTGTTTCTGGTTGAGGAAGGTATCCTGGATCATAACATCAAAGTCTGGGATGAAAAGACCGAAGAGTGGATTTATTTAATGTGCAGAGAAGGGAAATCAATAATTGCTAAAGGAGAGAGTGTATGAACAAGTGCATTTTTTTAGGCAGAATGACCAATGACCCGGAAATTACTTATACACAGGGAGAAAGTGCAATGGCGATTGCACGGTTTGACTTTGCGGTAGACCGGAGAGGATCGCGGGAAGGAGAGCCTAACGCGGATTTCTTCCGATGCACGGCATTCGACCGCAAGGCAGAGCTGCTGGAGCGTTTTGGAAGAAAAGGACTGAAGCTGTTGTTAACTGGGAAAATGCAGAACAATAACTATACCAACAAAGAAGGGGTAAAAGTTTATTCGATGCAGTACCTTGTTGATGATGTGGAATTTGCAGAAAGCAAGAAAAATAGCAGTGAGGATGGCGGAAATCAGGGGACGCCGCCGGTAAATCAGCAAAGCCAGCCAGCGCAGAGAACCCAACCGGCGCAGAGCAGTCAGCCGGCACAGAGGAGCCTGCCGTCGCAATCGAACCAGGCACCGTCAAGGCAGCCAGCCAGGCAGCCGGCGAGACAGGCAGCAAGATCAACAGCCAGGAACTCCCAGCGGAATGCACCTGCCGCTAACAAGGGTGACTTTATGAATATTGATGACGGCATGGAAGATGGGAGTCTGCCATTTAACTAAATGAACGAAAACCAGAGGGAATAAGAGTCTTTTGATTCAGGATTTCAGTTCCCTCTTTTTATGAAGGAGGTAAAAAATTTGGAACAGAAAAATATCAGAAAGATCATGCAGCTTGTGCTCTTAGGAATCGGGTGCAGTATTTTACTTCCGTTTCTGCTCCCGTTTGCGCTAGGAATTGCAGTCAATGTCATTTCACTTGGAATCCCATTTTTTGTTGTTCTGTGTGCTTTGAAAAATCCATGGGCGCTGGGTGTATTAAAAAACATGAGGAAACATCTGGTGACCATGCTAGGCGGAACCATTCCAGAGGCGTTCCAGGAAGAGGATACAAAGGCTGCAAAAACAGAGTCTGCACCGTTAGACACAGAGGCAGTCTCAGAAGCGATGGAGGACAGCGTAGAAGATGCAGACACCCAAACGATAATCGCCTGGTATGGAAGGATTGGCAAAGAGCGCTTAAACCAGATTGTTACCAATCTTAATGCAAAAGGCATATATGAATGCTGGCTGCGGAGGGATGGAATCTGTAATATCAGGACCCCAAAGGGGTATCGGCGTGTTGGCTGCCTGCCGGAATATCCGGGTGAAAAGGCAGAGGATATTTGCCGCTTTTTAACCCGGGAGGGGGGATTACAGGCTTCTGTGAAGGGAAGGTATGTTTATTTATCGTGGAATGGCTAATAAGTGGAGGTATCAAGTTTGATTCAGTGTATACCGCATCGCAAGATATATTATAACGATGAAAATGGATATACCATAGCCGCTTATAAGACCTATCAGACAATTCCGGAATCGGCCGTAAACCAGTCTTTCAAAAGCGGAGAGAGTGTTTTTACGGCCATTGGAACTGCAATCCCCTTTATAGAAGGGATTGATACGGGACTGGAAGGTAAGTGGATTAAAACAAGCTATGGATTACAGTTGTCAGTGACGGAAAGTCAGATATTTATGCCGACAACCAAAGAGGGGATTACATGTTATCTGGCATCGGGACTGATTAAAGGAATCGGGCCGGTAACTGCCGGCCGGATTGTAAAACGGTTTGGAGAAGATACCCTGAAGATTTTTGATACACAGCCAGAGAAGCTGCTGGAAGTAAAAGGAATTACGAAAAGCAAGCTGGAGACAATCCTTGGCTCATACTCGGAAAGCCGTTCTTTGCGGGAGCTGATGCAATACCTGGCTCCCTTAAAGGTAGGGCCGAAACGGGTGTCCGAAATCTGTGATTACTTTGGCTCAAAGGCTTTACAAATTGTGAAGGAAAAACCATTCAGGCTTTGTGAATTAAGTGGTTTCGGGTTTGAGAGTGCGGATATCATCGCAAGAAGAAACAAAAATTTCCGGCCAGATGACACACTGCGGATTAAAGCAGCGATTCTTCAGGTCTTAAAAAATTCAGAGGGCGATGGTCATCTGTATTTAGAAGGCAGGGATATTGTTAGACAGGCGGCGGAACTTCTAAATTATGGGATATACCGACAGGCTGTAAATACACGTTTAATTAAGGATATTGGAAATGAAATGGTCTTTTCAGATGAGCTTTTAGCGGCGGAGGGACATTACCTTTATTCCATGAAGAATTATATGGCGGAGAAGATGGCAGCGGTGCATATCCTTCGGGTCATGAACAACAAGCAGCCGGTCTACGACATTGAGCGGGAGCTGGACGAGGTTCAGGGGACTACACACATGGTTCTGGCTAAGCAGCAGAAAGAAGCGGTAAGGCGTGTATTTGCGAATAGTTTATCTATCATAACAGGGGGACCTGGAACCGGAAAAACTACAGTCGAGAGGATTATCTTAAAAGTGTTTGAGAAGAAGGAGCGGAAGAAAACCGCCCTTTTGTGCGCTCCGACCGGACGTGCCAGCCGCAATATGGTACTCAGCACAGGATACCCGGCCATGACCATCCATAAGGCGCTCTACATCACCGGGGAAGAAGAGGAAGTTAATTTGGACCTTACGGAAGAACTGGAGGAAGACCTGATTATTGTTGATGAGATGTCCATGGTGGATATGTGGCTTTTCTTCGTGTTGATTTCTAAAGTGAAGAATGGCGCCAGAGTTGTTTTTATCGGTGATCCGGATCAGATACCATCAGTGGGGCCGGGAAATGTATTTAAAGAAATGATTGATTCAGGAGTTATTCCGGTTACGGTTCTTGACGTACAGTTCCGCCAGGCAGAAGGCTCCCGGATTATTATCAATGCTTTAAAAATGAACAACGGAGATACAGACCTGTTATTTGGAGACGATTTTCAGTTTATATCAGTTGACAGCGACGAGGTGGCGGCTGAAGTGATTGCCGACCTGTACCAGAAAAAGCTGGAAGCAAATCATGGTGATACCGATATGGTGCAGGTACTAACACCCTTCCGGCAGGATACAGCGGTGGGAGCTAACGCCCTCAACAAAAAACTAAGGGAGTTGGTAAACCCGCAGGTTCAGGGTTGTTTAGAAATGAAGCTTGGCAGCTCTGTATTCCGCCTACAGGATAAGGTTATGCAGTTAAAGAACAAGGAAGAGGTATCCAATGGTGATATGGGGATAGTCACTGACATTTATCAAAATGAGGACGGAACTCCTACATTAGTGGTCCGGTTTGAGGACGGAAGAATTGGTGAATATGCTTCAGAAGACTATGGGTTACTGATGCTTGCCTATGCGGCTACCATACATAAAAGTCAAGGGAGCGCGTATCCCTCTGTCATCATTCCGGTACTCCCCTGCTTCAAAAGAATGCTGAAACGAAACATCTATTATACAGCGGTGACGCGGGCAAGATGTGAAGTGACTTTAGTGGGAGACTGGGCTGCTTTTTGTGAGGCTGTGATGACGGATGATAGAGAGAAGAGAAATACAAAACTGGCGTATCGGATTCAGCAGGAGGCTTTGAGGATTGAGAAAATAAAATCCCAGGAGACCGGTGCAGATAAGCGAATAGCAAGCTAGTTACGAAATTTAAGGAGGAATACCATGAATCGTTATGAAGAGAAAAAACAGGCTAGGATTAACCGGTATCGGGAACATGCGGAACATGCAGAGCGCGAGTCGGTTGCCCGTTATCAGCGGTCAAATGAGATTGCAAAAGCAATTGAGGGTGGCAGCCAATCCTCGTAGGTCATCACAGTGAGGCACGGGCCCGCCGGGATCAGAAGAAAATCTGGGATAGCATGGAAAAGTCGGTCGAAGCCGGAAAAAAGGCTGAGTATTATGAAGCAAAGGCAGAAGCCGCGGAACATAATCAGGCTATCTCTTCCGATGATCCGGAGGCAATTCAAAAGCTGATGGATAAGCTGGAACGGTTAATCGAGGAACAGAGCTATAAGTAACGTGTGAACGCCTATTACAGAAAGCATAAGACATGTAAAGGCTGTGACGGTGTTACCGATGAGCGTGCAGAGATGCTGGCAGTATGGTAAGAAATGGGAGTTCTTATGAGAAAATCCCGTTCCGATGGTTTGAGCTTACTAATCTGAATGCAAACATTAACCGGATTAGGAAAAGGATTGAGGTGCTGAAGGCAAGAAGGGAGACTCCGCCGGAAGGCTGGGATTTCGAAGGAGGGCGTGTTTACATGAATCTGGAAGAA